>ODAI011392949.1_pt1 | contig 18321 bp, 16 predicted proteins | sample 1539321 | NCBI WGS metagenome assembly ODAI01 (sample SAMN02144231, study PRJEB22623) | gut metagenome | biome: sheep rumen | host: Ovis aries | place: New Zealand | reverse complement strand
GGCTTCGCCATCGCCCACCAGCAGATGTTCGGTATCCGCCTTGCCTATATCCTGTCCGACAAGCTGTTCGGCGACAAGGGCGGAAAGCGCAAGGTCAAGAAAGTCGGCGATATGGAGATGCCGGGCTTCTTCTCGATCTTCAATGAGAACATGGTATGTACCGCGATCCTGATGACCGCATTCTTCGGCGTTATCCTTGCCGTTATCGGAAAACCGTATTTTATTGAGACCCAGGTTCTCACCGAGTCCACCAACTATGTATGGTGGTGCTTCGACAAGTCCCTGAACTTTGCCGTATATCTGGCAATCCTGCAGCTTGGCGTCCGCACCTTCGTCACAGAGCTGACCGCTTCCTTCCAGGGTATCGCGGACAAGCTTCTTCCGTCCTCCATTCCGGGCGTTGACTGCGCGGTCTGCTACGGCTTCGGCGATTCCAATGCTGTTACCTTCGGATTCCTGGCAGGTCTTGTCGGCCAGATCATCGCGATCGTCATCCTGATTGTCGCAGGTTCCCCGACCATCATCATCTGCGGATTCGTTCCGGTATTCTTCGACAACGCGACCATGGGCCTTGTCGCCAACGAAAAGGGCGGTCTCAAAGCCTGCCTGATCATTCCCTTCTGCTCCGGCCTGATCCAGGTATTCGGCGCGGCATTCATCGCCGGCTGGGTCGGACTTGCCAACTACGGCGGATATCTCGGAATGTTCGACTGGGATACCGTATGGCCGCTGTTCACCGTACTGATGCGTTATCTCGGCTATATCGGCGTGGCGCTTGTTGTTATCATTCTGCTTGCGCTTCCGCAGATCGAGTATATGATGGATCCGGAAGGATACTTCCTGATTACAGAAGACTACGATGCTTATGTTGAGCATGTGGCAAAGAGAAAGAAATAATTTGTAACGATTCAGCACCCCGGAAATCCGGAGTGAAATCTGAACGGGAAGCTTGCTTACCGGGCAGATTTTACACCGGATTTCCAGGTGGCCAAGGCGCGAAGCGCCTCTGACCACCGACAACGAAGGCTGCGAAGCAACCTGAGTCTGGGGTACTGAACAGTTACAATAATTTCATATACAATATTGAAAGAACTTTGAAAGGAGATCGTTATGGCTAAACTTGACGGAAAAAGAATTCTTGCATGCTGCGCAAACGGAGCAGGCTCCTCTCTGATGATGGAGAACGCGATCAAGAAGGTTATGAAGAAATACGACATTAAGGTGGCTGAGCTTCGTCACTGCCCGGTTTCCGAAGGCAAGAGCTCTGCACGCAACTATGACGTCGTTTTCTGCGCAAAGCCGTTTGCCAAGACCTTTGAAGGCTGCGAGCAGAACGGTACGGTTCTTCTTCCGCTGAAGAACGTTATGTCTGACAAGGAGATCGAGGCTGCTCTGAAGGACGCGGGTCTTCTTGACTGAGATCCGGAAAGAGTTTTTTGCCGGATAGTAAGAAACGCAAAGGTTTGATTTCCGTGTGACAGAAAACCGGAACCGGTCGTGAGTTGATTCATAACCGGTTCCGGTTTTTTCATGGAATATCTCCGATTATTTCTGCCATGCGTGCTCTGTACGCGCAGATTTTTCGCTTGAAATCAGGTTCCGGTTCGTCGCGCCTGCATGCGTGCTCTGTATGCGCAGATTTTTCGTTTGAAATCAGGTTCCGGTCGTCGCACCTGCATGGGTGCTTTGTATGCGCAGATTTTTCTGTGCAGCAGTCCTGAACTGTATTATAATGCAATCAAAGTTACTCTATTCACAGCCATTTTGGAATCAGCTTCCGGTTCGTCATGCCAGCACGTGAGAAACAGGCTCTGATTTCAAATAAGGTCTGCGAAGCAGAAACTCCACACAGCCTCCGTCAGGGGAGGAGTCTGACGATGATAAAAGCAGTGATCTTTGATATTGACAATACGCTGTACAGTTTTGACAGAGCGAATGCTGCCGGAATGGCTGCTGTCACGGAATATGCCTGCCGGGAGCTTAAACTGAGCGCGGCGGAATTTTCCGCACTGCACAAAAAAACGCAGGAACGGCTGAATCAGAGAATGGGGAAGGTGGCGGCGACGCACAACCGCCTGATCCGCTATCAGAATATGCTGGAAGAGCTGCATCTGCCCCTTTCCCCGCATCTTCTGAAGATGGAGGCTCTCTTCTGGGATACGCTGCTTGAGAAGGCGGAACTGACACAGGGAGCGGAAGAACTGCTGCGGGATCTGAAAGCTATGGGGTTCCGGATCGGTATCGGTACGAACATGACGGCCCGCATGCAGTTCAGGAAGCTGGAGAAGCTGGGACTGCTCCCCTTTGTTGATTTTGCCGTGACGAGCGAGGAAGCCGGAACGGAGAAGCCGGATCCTTTATTTTACGAATTCTGCGCAGAAAAGGCCGGCTGTGCTCCGGGCGAATGTCTTTTTATCGGGGACAGTTATACACACGACGCCAGAGGCGCGGTTTTTGCCGGTATGAAAGCACTCTGGTACTGCCCGGAAGGCGATTTCCCGGACGGCGGAACGCCCTCTCAGATGGAGGAGGGGATCACAAGAATTCAGAAACTGATCCAGGCGGTGGACTATCTTCAGGATTCGCAGAAGGAACCAGGGCTATGAGGAATGACAGAAAAAGCATCGAAGAGCGCCGGGCCGGAATCCTTCAGGCTGTGAGAAAGCAGGGCGAGGTGAAGGCTGAGGAACTTGCGTCGCTGTGCGGCGTTTCCCTGATGACAGTGCGCCGTGACCTGACGGCGCTGGACAGGGAGCATCTGCTTAAAAGAACGCACGGAGGGGCAGTCTCCATGGAGTACGCCCATCAGAAACTTTCCCGGGACGAATGGGTAAGATACTGCAGAGAGTGCATCTCCCGCTATGCGGCACGTTTTCTTGAGAATGATGAGACGGTTTTTATCAACGGAAGCCTTACCGCCCTGGATGTGCTTAAATTTGTCGGAGACAAACGGCTTACGGTATATACCAATAACTGTGCCGCCATCGGGATGCAGCTCCCGGATAATGTCTCTCTGCGATTAACAGGCGGAGAGGTGCGAAACCATGTCATGGTGGGCGAGTATGTCATGCGCAATCTGCTTGCCCTGCAGGCAGACCGGACGCTGATGGGCTGCGCGGCCGTCTATGATGATGGGGAATTCCGCTATGATATCCCTACCGAGATCGGAATCAATGAGCTTCTGCTGAGCCGGACTACGAAGAGTGTCTATATCCTTGCGGATCATACGAAGCTCCAGAAGCGGGAGAAAAAAGGAAGGGCTTACGGGAGTGTATCCTATGACGCGCCGGTCATTCTGATTACCGACGATCATGCCGACGGGGAGATACTGGATCGGCTGGAGAAGAACGGGACAAAGGTCCTGATCGTCCCGACGGGCTGAGAGGGCAGGAGACTGTGAGCAGGCAGCCTTTGCTGTAAGGAGACTGTGAGCGGGCAGTCTCTGCTGTAAGGAAACTGACGGAAGGCAGATCCCGCCGGCGGAGGCCGGACCGGGAAAGACAAGGAGTGAAGATGGATTTTTCGAAACTGTTGCTGTACATACCGGGCGTGCTCATCTTTCTGGTCGGGTCCGGGCTTGTCAGGGACTGGCTGCGCATGCGCCGCTCTGATCTGGCCTGCCTTGCGGACGTGGTGAGCTGCAGCCATATCGTGAAGAAAGACAAAAAGGACAGGGAGATATACGATTACTACAATGTGGTGGTGGAATATACAGACCCGGAGACAAAGCATGTAAAGCGGCAGGCGATCAAGTCACCCACAGAGTTTTCCGAGTCCCAGCAGGTCCGGATCATTGTGGAGAAAAACAGCGGGACGCCGGAGCTGGTCGAGAACAAAACAGAATTTCCCATTCATCCCTGGACCATGATGATCGGCGGGGCTCTGCTGATTCTGCTGGCCCTGGAACAGAACCGCGGCAACGAGGTGGGCGCCATGGCCTGCCTGGCCCTGGTGCTGGCCGGAGCGGGACTGAACCTGATCCTGAATTACACATCGCTCAGGCGGAAGGGACTGGTGGAGCTGGACGCGGAGATTGTATCCGTATACACCCGCCAGCTGTCGAAGGGCTCCAAGCTCCTGAAAGGGGATAAGTACACCTATTATCCGGTGGTCCGCTATGAACTGGACGGACATGAGAACATGAGAAGGTGCAATGTGAACTCGGGCAGTGAAAAGTCATTCAAAACCGGGGACCATATTAAACTGTATTATAATCCGCAGGAACATACCGTGCAGGAGAAGCATGCCCAGGCCGGACTGCTGGTTCTGGGAATCGCGCTGCTGGCGGTCGGAATCCTTGCGGGGGCAAGTATTCTGTCGGTGCTGCTGTAAGAACCGGCAGGCTTTTATAAAATAAGAGATTCAGGAGAACGCTGGTTTATCCGGCTGTTAACTGTCAGGATCTTCAGAGAAGCACTGTTCATTCTGCTCATGATTAACCGGGCCTTCGGAACAGTGTCTTCCTGAAACAAGGCGGCCGGGCATGATGCCGACCGGACGCGGGGCGTATGCCGTCTGGAGGAAAAGGGTTATGAAAGTAGTATTGAAGGATCTGACGAAGAAATTTCCTGGACGGACAAAGAAGGAAGGGGAAGTGACCGCGGTCAGCCATTTTGATTTCGAAATTCCCGACGGGAAGCTGGTCGGGCTGCTCGGACCTTCCGGCTGCGGCAAGAGTACCACACTCCTTATGATCTGCGGCCTTTATAAGCCGACTTCCGGAAAGATCTTTTTCGGAGAGGAAGATGTGACGGATGTTCCGCCTGAGAACAGAGGGGTCGGCCTGGTCTTTCAGAATTACGCCCTCTATCCCCACATGACGGTGGAGCAGAATATCATGTTCCCGCTGGGCAACCTCAAGGGAAAGGATAAGCTGTCGAAGGAGGAGATGAAGCGCAGGGCGCTGGAGGCGGCAAAGCTCGTCCAGATTGACGGCCTGATGGACCGCCGGCCGGGGCAGATGTCCGGCGGTCAGCAGCAGAGAGTCGCGATCGCGCGGGCACTGGTGAAGATGCCCCGTGTACTGCTGATGGATGAGCCCCTCTCGAACCTGGATGCCAGGCTCCGGCTTCAGACCCGTGAAGAGATCCGCCGGATCCAGCGGGAGACCGGGATCACGACCATCTTCGTCACCCATGACCAGGAAGAGGCGATGAGCATCTCGGATCTGATCGTCGTCATGAAGGAAGGCATCGTGCAGCAGATCGGGAAGCCCCAGGCGGTCTATGATGATCCTGCCAACCTTTTTGTCGCGAAATTCCTCGGAACGCCGCCGGTCAATGTTTTCGACGGCAGCGTGAAGTCGGAAAGACTGTATATCGGTTCCGAAGCAGTCTATGAGGCGCCGGGCCTGCCGGATCAGAAGGTTTCGGTCGGCATCCGGCCGGAGGGCTTTATACCGGACGAAAACGGCCCGCTCTCCTGTACCCTGAAGGGTGTGGAGGTTATGGGCAGGGATGTGAGCATTGTATCGGAGCATCCCGCGATGCAGGGCAGCGCCATCCGCTCGATCATAGACGCCCAGAGCAGAGTGGACACCGGCAGCGGGAAGGTCCGCTTCCGCGTCAGGCCGGGAAAAATATACGCCTTTGAATATGAGGGCGGAAAGACCCTTCCGCTGCCGGGACCTGAGCATGGGGGCAGCATTGTCAGCCGCAGCGCCGGGGAAGCACAGAGTGAAGATCGAAGCTGAGGAGGCCGGGTATGGAGAATAATAACAAAAAGGCCTGGCTCTATCTGATTCCGGCGGCGGTCTTTCTCGGACTGTTCATGGTCTATCCCCTGATCGACGTCTTTGTCTATTCTTTTGAGGAAGGCTATAACTCCGCCTCCGGAAACAGTTTCGGAACCGGCATCTATAATTTCAGATACATCCTGCGTGACACTTATTTCCTGCAGGCTCTGAGAAATACCTTTCTGCTGGTCATCATCACGGTCCCGCTTTCAACCGGGCTGTCTCTGCTGATCGCTTTCGCACTCAGTTCCATCAAGGCGCTGAAGAATCTTTTCCAGACAATCTATTTTCTGCCTTATGTCACCAATACGCTGGCGGTCGGCCTGGTGTTCATGATCCTGTTCAAAAAGACGCCTTATTCCGACGGGCTGGTGAACCTGCTGATCAGCGCCCTGGGCGGGACCGGCGTGGACTTCATCGAAGGCCCCTACTGGGCCAGGATGTTTGTCACCTGCGTCTATACAATCTGGATCGTCATGCCCTTCAAGATCCTGATCCTGACCAGCGCGCTGGCTTCGGTGGACCAGAACTATTACAACGCCGCGAAAGTCGACGGGACAGGTTCAGCCAGGATCTTCCTGCGCATCACCCTTCCCATGATTTCACCGACGGTGTTTTATCTGATCATCACAGGCTTTATCGGGGCTTTCAAGGCCTACTCGGATGAGGTGGCCCTGTTCGGAACCAACCTGAACGCGGCAGGGATGAACACGATCGTCGGATACATCTATGACATGCTCTACGGAGACTCGGGCGGTTATCCCTCCTACGCCTCCGCGGCGGCCATACTTCTTTTTGTCATCGTCCTGACCATTACGGTGATCAACCTCCTGGTCAGCCGGAGACATGTCCATTACTGAGAAAGGAGAGAAGGCATGGATGATTATGCGGCTGCGCGCAGCCATTCCAAAGCTGCCGCCCGGGCAAAGAGCGTCGCAACCTATGTGCTTCTTGTGCTGTGGGCGGTTCTGGTCCTCTTTCCCTTCTACTGGATGATTCTGACCTCCGTGAAGGATTATGGGGAGTATAACTCAGAGTATATTCCGAAGTTCTATACCCTGCACCCGACGCTGAAGAATTATGCGGACGCCTTTACGGCGGTTCCGCTGGGACGCTATCTGCTGAATACCCTTATTTTCACGGTGATTACCACGGCAGTCATGATGGTCGTCATCACCCTTGCGGCCTTTGCCTTCGCAAGACTGAAGTTCCGGGGCAAAAATGTGGTGTTCGCCCTCTTTCTGTCGCTCATGATGCTTCCGAATGAGCTGGTCGTCATCACCAACTTTGTGACCATCACAAATGCGCATCTGCGGAATACATTTCCGGGTCTGATCCTGCCTTCGGTCATGTCAGTCTTCTATGTCTACCTGCTCAAGGAGAACTTTGAGATGGTGCCGGACAATCTGTATCTGGCCGCGAAGGTGGACGGAACCTCGGATATGAAATACCTTCTGCGGATTCTGGTCCCGATCTGCCGGCCGACCATGATCACAATCATTATCCTGAAAGTGATCGAATGCTGGAATTCCTATGTATGGCCGCGCCTGATCACGGATGACCCGAACTATTACCTGGTCTCGAACGGAATCCAGGAGATCCGTGAAAACGGATTCGGGCGGGAGAATATCCCCGCCATGATGGCGGCTGTCGTAATCATCTCGCTGCCCCTGATCGTTCTGTTCCTGATCTTCCGGAATAAGATCATGTCCGGCGTTCTGAGAGGAGGTACCAAGGGATGAAAAGATTCGGATGGTCCTCCGCTGCCGCTGAGAGCGGGAAGGCGAAAGCCGCAGAGGCTGCCGGCAGGCCGGAACAGGCTGCCGGGCGCAGGGGAAAAGCAGGGCGGAGCATACCGCTTCTGGCCGCATGCGCCGCGGCGCTCCTTCTTACGGGCTGCCACGGCCCGATGGCGATCGATACGTTCTCTGTCCCGGAGGAACTGGACAGTTCCGCGAAGATTGAGATCAGCTTCTGGGCAAAGAATGATACCAACAAGACCCAGACCCGGATCTACGCGGACGCGATCGATTCCTTTGAGAAACTCTACCCGAACATCAGCGTGAATCTCCGCCTCTACACGAATTACGGGGATATCTACAATGATGTCATCACCAATATCGCCACAGGGACCACGCCAAATGTCTGCATCACTTACCCGGACCATATCGCGACCTATAAGACCGGCGCCAATGTGGTGGCGCCCCTGGATGAGCTGATCGCGGATGAAAAGTACGGTCTGGGCGGGTCGGAGCTTGCCTTTGACGGGCCCTCCGCATCGGAGGTGATTCCCCAGTTTCTCGAGGAAGGGAAGATTGACGGGGTGACCTACGCGATCCCCTTCATGCGCTCGACGGAGGCCTGCTATGTAAACAAGAGCTTTGTTGAAAAGCTGGGCTATGAACTGCCGGACGTGCTGACCTGGGATTTTATCTGGGAAGTGTCCGAGGCGGCCATGGAGAAGGATGCGGACGGGAATTTCCTGGTAAACGGGCAGAACGTGCTGATCCCCTTTATCTATAAGTCGACGGACAATATGATGATCCAGATGCTGAAGCAGCTGGGCGCGGATTATTCAACGGATGAAGGGGAGATTCTCCTCTTCAATGATACAACGAAGCAGCTGCTGAAGGAGATCGGGAAGCATGCGCAGTCAAGGGCATTTTCCACCTTCGCGGTTGCGGGTTACCCGGCCAATTTCCTGAACGCGGGCCAGTGCATCTTCGCCGTGGATTCGACAGCGGGCGCGACCTGGATGGGTTCGGACGCGCCGCTGGTCGATATCAGCGAATCCAAACTGGTTCAGTTTGAGACGGCCGTCCGGATGGTGCCGCAGGCGGATCCGCAGGCACCGCAGATGATCTCCCAGGGACCCTCCGTCTGCATTTTCAACAAGCCGGATTCCCAGGAGGTTCTGGCCAGCTGGCTCTTTGCGCAGTACCTGATGACGGACGATGTGCAGATCGCCTATTCCTCCACGGAAGGCTATGTGCCTGTCACGAGCAGGGCCAGGGAAAATGAAAGCTATCAGGACTACCTTGCCCGGGCGGGGGAGGACAACAGGGAGCACTATTCCGTAAAGATCGAGGCCGCCCGCCTTATGCTTGACAATGTGGAAAACACCTTTGTCACCCCGGTCTTCAACGGATCCGCCTCGCTCAGGGACGCGGCGGGACATCTGATCGAGGATACAGTGAAGTCGGCCAGAAGGAAAAAGGCGGTCGACGAGGCTTATTTCAGCGCCCTCTTTGCCGATACGGAAAAACTCTACCGGCTGGACCAGATCAGTTCCTCCTCAGGCGGAAAGAAGGAACTGGGGCCGCTCCCGCTGACATCGGCCGTGCTTCTCGGAGCGCTGGCGCTGATCTGGCTGCTGATCGGATGCTATATGCTGATCGGCATTATGAAGAAGCGGCGGGATTGATTTCAGCGCGGCTTTGCGCTATAGTTTGTGTGTTCGAAAAGTTACTGTTCACGGCATAAGACCTGCGAAGCAGGAACTCCTCACGCAGCCTCTGACAGAAGCATCGCAGATGCGGCATACGTGCGCAGTACGGATGGTCAGAGGCTGTGTGCGGAGGGCCGTGAAAAGTAATCTTTAACTGCGGGACTGCCGCAGAGGGGCTTCAGAAAGGAGAAGAAAGGCTATGAAAAAGTATCTTGCAGTGATGATGGCACTGGCGATGACCGCAGGCATGAGCATGGCGGCGATGGCAGCCGAGACAGAGGCTGAAGCGGACGATCCGAAGGGCGAAGGCGTCATGACCTATGAAGAGTTCATGAACGCGGAAGTTGATGATGAAGTTGTTGTCGAGGCCTATGTGCAGGCAAAGCAGGCATGGTATGAGGGGAATGAGAGCAGGGGTACGGATACGGCCACTGTATATGCCCAGGACCATGACGGCGGCTATTTCTTCTATGATATGGAATGCTCCGCTGAGGATTATGAGAAGCTCGTGCCCGGCACGAAGATCAAGGTAACCGGTTATAAGGCGGAGTGGTCCGGCGAGATTGAGATCGCGGACGCCAGCTTCGAGTTTGAGGACGGCGAGTATATCGCGGAGCCTGTTGACGTGACAAAGCTGCTGGGCGATGAGGAAGCCATCGCGGCCTATCAGAACCAGAAAGTTGCTTTCAAGGGCCTGACCGTGGAAGCGGCTGATGATTCCGGAGCTGCCTTCCTCTACAACTGGGATGGATCCGGTACGGACGGCAACGACCTGTATTTCAACGTTTCCCTGGACGGCAAGACCTATTCCTTCACGGTAGAGTCTTATCTGTGCGACAACACCACCGATGTCTACAAGGCGGTAAAGGAACTGAAGGTAGGCGACGTAGTCGATCTGGAAGGCTTCCTGTACTGGTATGAGGGAATCAATCCGCATATTACAGCCGTAACGGTTCAGTGAGAAACCGGGCTGTTAACCAATTTTAAAATCTAGTTGACAGGAACCCCTTTCTGAAATACAATCTGCTCTGTGATGTTTGATTTATTTCAGAGAGGGGATTTTTTAATGAATACAAAAGACAGCAGTATTACTGTAAAAACCATATCTGAGACGGCCATAATGGCTGCCCTGATCTGTGTGCTGGGACCTCTTTCGGTTCCGATCGGTCCGGTTCCGGTTTCGCTTACTCCGTTTGCGATCTTTCTGACAGTCTGCATTCTTGGACAGAAAAAAGGAACCGCCGCAGTCTGCATCTATCTGCTGCTCGGCCTCGTGGGACTTCCGGTGTTTTCCGGATTCGCGGGCGGCCCCCAGAAGCTGCTGGGACCGACGGGCGGATTCCTGGTCGGCTATATCCTGACGGCGCTGATCGCGGGATGGTTTTTCGATCATTTCCGCAATAACCTGGCGATGCAGGCAGCAGGCTGCCTCCTTGCCCTGGCGGTGCTCTACGCCTTCGGGACGGCCTGGCTGATGTTCCAGGCGCATCTGAGCCTTGCGAATGCCCTTCAGGCAGCCGTGCTTCCTTTTGTCGGGCTGGATATTCTGAAGATCGCGGCGGCGATTCTCGTCGGCAGAACTGTAAGGGGCGCGCTGGAACATGCGCATATCCTCCCGGGCACAGCTCAGTAACAGGAGCCGGAGCAGGTCCGGCAGGCTGCGGCTCAGTCACAGGAGCAGCACCGGCTGACCGCTGCTCAGCAGCCGGAGCAGGTCCGGCAGGCTGCAGTTCAGCAGCAGATGTATTACTGCAGACCTCTGTCAGCGGGAGAAGAACAGATGAGAAAATTGACTGATGAGAGAGTGGCATCCGTTCTGGATCTGCTCAGAAAGCGCGGCGAGACGGTTACGACCGTGGAATCTCTTACCGCAGGCATGATTTCGGCAAGACTGGCGGATATTCCCGGAAGCTCGGATGTACTGAAGCGGGCCTATGTGACTTACTGTGACGAGGCCAAGCATGAGATGGCGGGCGTGAGCCGGGATACCCTGCGCAGATATACTGCAGTCAGCGCGCAGACCGCAGCGGAGATGGCTGCGGGCGGCGCCGGGGCGGCAGATGCCCAGGCCTGTGTTTCAGCCACCGGATATGCGGGACCTGCCTGCGGTCCGGAGGATGACACGGTTGGAACTGTTTTCCTGGGATGTTTCTACCGCGGAACAGTTGTGACGCAGGAGCATCATTATACGGGGGAGCGGAATGAGGTGCGCAGGCAGGCCATGGAAGACGCCATCCTGCTGCTTGAAAACTGCATCAGAGAAACGCCGGTTTGTTCTGAATGACAGCTACTGCTTCCCTTAAAACAGTGTTTTCAGATATTCAGAAACATTGATTCTGTCAATGTTTCCTGAGCCATCATACAGAGGACCTAATGCTGCAGGTGCCGGAGATCACAGAATCTCCGGCACCTGCAGCATTACTCTATTCACGGCCTCCACACATCAGGCGCTGCGCATGTATGCCGCATCTTCGATGCTTTTCACTCAAATTTCCTCTTGCATTTCTTTTTATTCTGTATTACTATCATCTCAGAAAACATATGAACGAACGCTCATATGATCATATGTTCATATGACATGTTTTTTTCTGTTCCTTCATTCATATGACTGCAGGCTGCTGTGTGCGCAGCTGCCGTACGCTCCGAAGCGGCCGGAGGGCATGGCCGGGCCCGGAAGCGGAACGAAAAAACGGAGCGCGAAGCTGCCGGCAGCCGTATTTCGGAAGAACAGGAAGGTTCTGGATTGCTTACGGAGGAAAGAGTATGAAGAAGAAGTTTAAGTTAAATGAGATTGACTGTGCCAACTGCGCTCTGAAGCTTGAGGAAGCGATCAGGGGGATCGAGGGCGTGAAGGACGCCAAAGTGAACTATATGATGCAGAAGCTGACTGTGGAGGCGGATGAAGCCGATATGAATGACGTGGTTGAGAAGGTTCTGACTGCCTGCCGCAGACAGGAACCTGACATGGAGGTTATGGAGATATGACGACAGCGGGTTTAATGTGCGGCGCAGGCTGGAAGGGCCTGTGCCGTTTCTGCGATAAAGCCTGCACTGTCTGTGAGATTGATTTTAAGAAGATATGGAGAAGCTATGAATAAAAAACAGAAAAAATGGCTGGCCCGGATCCTGACTGCTGCAGTTTTGTTCGTCATTCTTGAGATCTGCATGCATACAGGGGTTTTCGAGGGAAGAAAATGGCTCGGGTTTTTGTTTGCGCTGGTCCCCTATCTGATCGTGGGCTACGATGTTCTGCTGAAGGCGGTCCGGAATATCTCCCACGGAGAACTGTTCGACGAGAGTTTTCTGATGATGGTGGCTACCTTCGGCGCCTTCGGGATCGGAGAGTATCCGGAGGCAGTTGCGGTCATGCTGCTGTTTCAGATCGGTGAGCTTTTCCAGAATTACGCGACCGGGAAAAGCCGTGATTCCATTTCCGGGCTGATGAGCATCGCCCCGGAGTATGCGAATCTGCTGCGGGACGGAGAACTGGAGGAAGTGGATCCGGATGAGGTGGAGGTCGGGGACACGATTGTCATCAAGCCCGGTGAGAGAGTCCCGCTGGACGGCGTGGTTCTTGAAGGCGAATCCATGCTGGATACCGCGGCGCTCACAGGCGAACCTGTCCCGCGGGCGGTCCGGCCCGGGGAGGACGTGATCTCAGGCTGCGTGAACGGCCAGGGCACACTGAAGGTGCGGACGACAAAGGCTTATGAGGATTCCATGGTTTCCAGGATCCTGGAGATGGTGGAAAGTGCGACGGAGAAGAAAACGCATGTAGAAAACTTTGTCACGCGCTTTGCGAAGGTGTATACTCCTTTTGTAACCATAAGCGCGGTCCTGCTGGCAGTTCTGCCTCCTCTGATTCTGGGCGGCGGCGCTGAGGTGTGGGTTTCCTGGATCCGCAGAGCCTGCATCTTCCTGGTTGTTTCCTGCCCCTGCGCTCTGGTGATTTCCGTTCCGCTCGGCTTTTTCGGGGGAATCGGCGCGGCTTCCCGCATCGGTGTCCTGGTGAAGGGCAGCAACTACCTGGAAGCCATGTCCCAGGTCACAACGATTGTATTTGACAAGACAGGGACGCTGACAAAAGGAGAATTCCGGGTGACGCAGCTCCTTCCGGCCCGGACGGGAGACAGAGCGGAGGAAGAACTTCTGGAGCTGGCGGCCTGCGCGGAATATTACTCCAACCATCCGATCGCCCAGTCCATCCTGGAGGCTTACGGAAAAAACATTGATACCGGACGGATTTCCCATGCGGAGGAGATCAGCGGATCGGGAATTCACACTTTTATCGACGGAAAAGAAGTCCTGGCCGGAAACGCGAAGCTGATGCGGGAGAACGGGATCGCCCATGCGGAGAGCAGCGCACCGGGTACCGTGGTCTATCTGGCCCGGGAAGGGCGCTTTGAGGGGACGGTCGTGATCTCTGACAGCGTGAAGGAAGGCGTGAAGGAAGCGGTCTCTGATATGAAAGCGGCCGGGATCCGGAAAACCGTCATGCTGTCCGGCGACCGGGAAAAAGCGGCGCAGGCCGTCGCGCAGGAGATCGGGATCGACGAAGTGCGCGCGGAACTTCTGCCCGGCGATAAGGTTGAGGAGCTTGAAAAGCTTCTTGCGGAGCAGACCGGGAAGAACAGGCTCGCCTTTGTGGGGGATGGCATCAATGACGCTCCGGCCCTGATGCGGTCGGATGTCGGGATCGCGATGGGCTCGATGGGCTCGGATGCCGCGATCGAGGCGGCGGATATCGTGCTTATGGATGATGACGTGAGAAAGATCGCCGCCACTGTCCGCATTTCGCGCAAGACGATGGGGATCATCCGGGGGAACATTATCTTTGCCCTGGCGGTGAAAGCGGTGATCCTGATTCTCGGAGCCCTCGGCTGTGCCAATATGTGGATGGCCATTTTCGGGGATGTGGGAGTTCTGATTATCTGCATCCTGAACGCTATGCGGCTTCTTGGCAGAAAGACGGGACAGTAAGGGGCGGGAAGTGCGGATGAAGGAGGCAGAGGCATCAGGCTGCCCTGATTCATCCCTGCCGCATGAAAGCAGCAGGGGAGGGAGGAGAGGACGATATGAAACTGAACGTCAGGCGGACGGTTCTGTGCGGCTTTGCCTTTTTTTCGATCTGTACTTTCTGGCAGATGTACAATAATGTAATTCCTCTGATCCTGACGAATACATTTCATATGAACGAGACCTTCTCCGGCGCCATTATGGCGGCGGACAATGTGCTGGCCCTGTTCCTGCTTCCGCTGTTCGGGGCCATCTCCGACCGCTGCGCAAGTCCGATGGGGCGCAGAAGGCCTTTTATCCTCTTCGGAACTCTCGCGGCAGTGCTGCTGATGCAGGTCCTTCCCTTCCTGGACAACAGTTATTATGCCGCGCCTGCAGCCATGAAGCTGGGCGCATTCGTCATAGTTCTGCTTGTCCTGCTGGTGGTGATGGGGACCTACCGGTCCCCGGCGGTCGCCATGATGCCGGATATCACCCCGAAGCCCCTGCGCTCGAAGGCCAATGCCATCATCAATCTGATGGGAGCGCTGGGCGGTATCCTGTATCTTGTGATAACAACTTTTCTGTACAGCGCAAAGAGGACGGAAAACCTTGTCCATGTCTCTTATGTACCTCTGTTTCTGATCGTCGGGTCGATCATGCTTGTATCGCTGCTGGTCGTCATGCTGTCGATTGATGAGCCGGAGCTGAACAGGGAGATGCGGGAATATGAGAAAGCGCATCCGGAGGAGAACCTGACGGTCGTGGATGAATCCGGACAGGAACGCCTGCCGGCCCCTGTAAAGCGCAGTCTCGTTTTCCTGCTTTTTTCCATCGCTCTGTGGTTTATCGGATATAATGCCATGGAGACCTGGTTCACCACCTACGCCAGCAGAGTCTGGGGGATGTCCCTCGGCTCGGCTTCTCTGTGCCTGACGATCGCGACCCTGGGAGCGATCTGTTCCTACATCCCGGTTGGCGTGATTGCATCGAAGATCGGGCGGAAAAAGACAATACTGGCCGGGGTCGCCGCGATCACGGCAGCTTTTGCCGCCTCCTTCGCCTGGACTCTAACCGGGAAAGGCTTTTCCCCGCTGCTTTACGGGCTTTTCGCCCTCGTGGGCATCGCCTGGGCCTTTATCAATGTCAACTCTCTGCCCATGATTGTGGAGATGTGCAGGGGCAGCGATGTCGGAAAATTTACAGGCTATTACTATACTTTTTCCATGGCAGCCCAGACAATCACGCCGATTCTTGCCGGATTTCTTATGAAGAATGTCAGCTACAACATACTTTTTCTTTATGCGGCCGCTTTCACCGCGGCGTCCTTTGTGACGATGCAGTTTGTGAGGCACGGGGATTCGCAGGATACGGTGAAGAAGGGGCTGGAGGCTTTTGAGGAGATGTAGGCCTGCGAATAACAACGGCTTTTTGCCGGATTACAGGAGGGAAAACTGAGAGACTGCCATGGAAGACAGGATGAATGCCGGCAGGGCCGGGGCAGACGTAAGCAGGACGCCGCAGGCGGGGAACAGGGTATTTTCCCACAGGCGCAAGAACAACAGCTGGAGGAATCTTACGGGTTTCCGCTACGCCCACAGGGGCTATTTTGAGCAGCCGAATACCGCGTCCCGATATCCGAAGAATGAACTGTCGACCCCTCTGTGGAGGGATGACGTAAGGAGAATCGGGAAGACGGGCGGTCTGCTGATTCCGGAGAATTCCATGGCCGCTTTCGAGCGGGCAGTGCAGTATGGCTTCGGGTCGGAGCTGGATGTCCATCTGGCAAAGGACGGCAGCCTGCCGGTTGTGCATGACTCGAATCTCCTGCGCATGACCGGGAGGGAGGGGGATGTGGAGCAGCTGACGAGGGAGGAGCTTGACCGCTATACCCTGCTCGGCACAGACCAGAAGATCCCGGAGCTTGAGGAGGTTCTTAAACTCTATACTTCCCGGGAGGCGGCAACGACGAGGGAGCGCGAAGCAGCATGCCTCCGGCCATGGCTGCTGCCCCGGAGGGCTTCCGCTGTGAAAAAAGCCTTCCGGAAAGCGGGGGAAAGCCCGGACGGAGAGGCGCTCTGCCTGCCCCTGATCATCGAGCTGAAAGCGACAGACCAGACCTGCAGCAGTCTCTGTGAGAAGGTCATGGAGCTGATCGACCGCTTCCCGTCCCTGAATTACTGCGTGGAGAGCTTTGACCCAAGATCTGTCCTCTGGTTCCGGAAGAACCGGCCGGATGTGCTCTACGGGCAACTGACCGAGAATTTCACAAAGAGCAGGAGCGCGGTGCGGGACTGGGGCCGCATTTCGACCTTCGGCATGTGGTGCGGAGCGACGAATCTGCGCACGCATCCGGATTTTATAGCCTGCAAGTACGCTGACAGGCGCAATCCGGCGATCCGTCTGAGCTACCTGCTCGGCGTCCGCCAGGTCAGCTGGACGCTCCACAGCCAGGAAGAACTGGATATAGTGGAACATGAGGGCGGTGTCGGTATTTTTGAAAGATTTCTGCCGGATGGAAACGGCTGGGGAGATATATGAGCAGTTTTATTATCGCAGCAAATGCAGTCGTTCCTTTTATGATCTACATCCTCTTCGGGATGATCATCCGCAGGGCTTCCCTCGTGGACGGACCTTTTCTGACGAAGCTGAACAAGCTTCTTTTCAAAGCCTTTTTCCCGCTGCTGATGTTCCGCAATATCACGGGAATCGAGGGCGAGACGAATTTCAGCCTGAAGATGGTTCTGTTCGCTGTGCTGGGGATGCTGCTGCTGATCGGCCTGCTCATGATTGTGATTCCGAGGATTGAACCTGAAGATTCCAGAAGAGGCGTGATCATCCAGGCGATCTTCAGGGGCAATTACGCCCTTTTCAGCATACCGCTTACCACAAGCCTCTTCGGGGCGGAAGGGACTGCCTTAAGCTCCCTGATGATGCTTGTCAGCATCCCCATGTACAACATCATGGCGGTGGTAGTCCTGTCTGTCTTCGGCGGCGGGAAGGTGAGCCCCGGAAAGATTCTGAAGGATATCGCGACGAATCCCCTGATCGACGGGATCCTGGCAGGACTGCTCTTCCGCCTTACGGGCCTGCATCTGCCGGCGGCGGTCTCTTCTCCCATAGCCGCCCTTGCGGCCTGCACCACGCCCATGGCCCTGTGTGTCCTGGGCGCGAGGATGCAGCTGTCATCTGTCCGCGGCAACAGGAAAAGCATACTGCTTGTGCTTTCCCTGAAGCTGGTGATCGTGCCGGCCCTTGTCACTGCCTGCGCGGCCGCTCTCGGCTTCCGCGGCCTTCCGTGGTTTATTCTCTTTGTCTATTTCGGCGCTCCCACGGCCGTATCTTCTGTCTCCATGGCGGAAAACATGGGAGGAGACGGGGAACTGGCGGGGGAACTTGTCGTCGCTTCGACGCTGGCATCTATCTTCTCCATCTTCTTATGGATTGTCGCCGCGTCAGCCCTTGGGATCATGTGATGAATGCAGGCGCTGCGCGTACGGCGTACGCCGGCTGCGGACCGGACAGATAATCGGGAATGACTGAGAACCCGGTTATCTGTCCGGCCTTTTTGTACTTCCTGCAGCCCTGTGAATCGGAATCTGTGGTACGACGAATCAGAACCTGATTTCGTAACAATGGGTGACAGAAAACTGCGGGAAAGGTTGCTTTTTCGGCGCATCTTCTATAAAATAGATTCTAACTGTGGGAAACTGCGTGAACTGGCAGTTTCCGGGCGGCTGTAACTGTTCACCCTGCACGGAAAAGGATACTGACCGGATGATTCTGACGGGCCCGGAAGAGGGTCTGGCATGAGTGCTTTTTTAGAATGCCTTTCTCATGGAGGCGAAACGGCAGCCTTTTTCTGAGGCGGAATCTGCCTGACACCGGGATTGGGCAGATGGTTTTCCGCCATTTTCACATTCTGAGGCAAAACAGCCGGGAGAAGCGGTCTGACTCCTGCTTCCGGTATGAGAAGGATGTGTGCTGACCGGAATAAACTGTTATTAGGAGGGATTATTGTGGATGGATTGTATCATGTTTCCTCGTCGCCGCATGTGCGTGACCGGGAGACATCTGCCACTATCATGTACGATGTCGCAATTGCCCTGGCTCCGGCAGCATTGTTCGGCATATACCGTTTCGG
>ODAI011464415.1_pt1 | contig 18324 bp, 15 predicted proteins | sample 1539321 | NCBI WGS metagenome assembly ODAI01 (sample SAMN02144231, study PRJEB22623) | gut metagenome | biome: sheep rumen | host: Ovis aries | place: New Zealand | reverse complement strand
TTAGGCATAACGTGAACGGGTAAGAGGATAAAAAGCTTGCTTTTTAGACTCGCCCCCGTTCAACGACGTAAAATCGAAGATTTTGCGGAGGTTAGGCATAATGTGAACGGGTAAGAGGATAAAAAGCTTGCTTTTTAGACTCGCCCCCGTTCAACGACGTAAAATCGGAGATTTTGCGGAGATTATAAAAAGTTCTGTTTGAAAAGGAGGAATAAGTATGCGTATCAAGAAGTTTTTAGGTTTTACCGCAGTTTGTACGTTCATGGTGTTTTCCGCCGTGTTGTCGGTCTGTGCTTCGGAGCTGAAATTTGACCCGACAACGCTCACTGCCGCAAAGGACAGGGAGGAAATGAAGTCGGACGAAGTCGAGGGCTTTACTATAGTGGGAAAAGTCGAAAAGCGCAGGAGCAAAAAGGGCGGTGTTACCCATGTCGATATTGACAAGAACGAAAACGGCGCCATAACTTTTACCGCGGAAGCGGGCGCACTTATCTCCGCTGAATTTTCAAGCACGGGCGGCGGCAATACATCGGAGCTTGCACTTAAATCGGGCGAGAATGTGCTTAAAACCGAGAGTGCAACGGGCGACTCCAACGGTAAGAAGGTGTTTGAATACACCGTTGAGAGCGCAGGTACATATGCGCTGTACTCACCGACCAACGCAAAGCTTAAACGAGGCACAAGAATTTATCTTGTGACGGTATCGGACGGCGGCGAGGCACCTGTTGACCCCGATAAGCCCGATGATCCCCCTGTTACCTTTGTTTACGGCGATGCAAATGCCGACGGCAAGCTTGCGGCGGACGATGCTTCTTTCGTGCTTCAGAAGGTTTTGAACAGTGCGTTTAAAATGCCTATAGAAGAAAAAACGGATGATCTCCTTAAATATATAGATGTTGACGGCGGCGGACTGAGCGCTTCGGATGCTACACAGATAATGCAGAAAGTGCTGAATAAATCCTTTGTGATGCCGATCGAAAAACAGAGTTGAGCAATGTGGGGCGGATCGTCTCCCGTATGGCTTTGTTTACGACATTCTTTCACGCAGTTTTGTGAGCAGTTTTTTCTCCAGCCTTGACACCTGTACCTGCGTCATATCAAGCAATTTTGCGGTCTGTGTCTGCGTTTTATCCATAAAATAACGCAGGCGCACGACCGCTTTTTCTTTTTCTTCAAGGCTTTCGACCGCAAGTTTTAATGCCAGGTTTTCTATCATTTTTTCGCTTTCGTCTTCGTTTGCGGGCTGCTTTTGTTCGCGTGTTGTGCCGCCGTCTTCGCTTATCGGCTCGTTGAGCGACTCCACGCGGCAGGGCGCTTCAAGCGCTTCGACCACCTGTTCGGGGCTTACGCAGAGCTTTGCGGCTATCTCGCCCGTGCTTGCCTGTCTGCCCGTTTCGTTTTCTATCACCTCTTTAATATGAAGAACTTTTGCGGAAAGCTCTTTTAAGCCGCGCGATATTTTTATTATGCCGTCATCGCGCAGAAAGCGTTTTATCTCGCCTATTATCATAGGTACGGCATAGGTGGAAAAGCGCACGTTGTATGTAAGGTCAAAGTTTTGTATGGCTTTGTGCAGACCGATAAGTCCAAGCTGGTAAAGCTCCTCTTTTTCGCCGCGGCCGCTAAAACGCGCAACTATGCTCCACACAAGGCGTGTGTTTTGCGTTATCAGTGTTTCCTCGGCTTTTTTATCGCCGCTTTGTGCCGCCTTTATAAGTTCATCCATAGCATTTCAGCCTTTTTTGCATGGTGACTGTCGTGCCTTTGCCCACTTCGGACTCGACAGCCATTTTATCGGTAAAGGCTTCCATCACCGTAAAGCCCATACCCGAACGCTCGCGGTCGCTTCCCGTGGTAAAAAGCGGCTTGCGTGCTTCTTCTATGTTCTCTATGCCCTTGCCCGTGTCGCTGACTTTAATATGAAGGATATTTTTTTCAAGCCGCGCATCAAGGGTGACTATGCCGTTTTCTATGCCCTCATAGCCGTGTATTATGGCATTTGTCACAGCCTCGGAAACGGCGGTCTTTATATCCGTCATATCGTTTACGGTGGGGTCGCAGGGCAGCAGGAAAGCCGATATACACAGTCTTGCAAAGCTTTCGTTTTCGGAAACCGCCGAAAACTCCATATGAAATCTGTTTTCCATTTTATTCACCTCTGAATGCTTCCAGGGCAAGGTTTTCGTTATCGTAGCAGTTTATTATCTTATACAGCCCCGATACCTTAAATATTTTCATAAGCTCGCGGCTTATGGATACCGCGGCGAGCCTGCCGCCGAATATCTCGGTCTCCTTGTACCTGCCTATGAGCATACCTATGCCCGAACTGTCCATAAAGCTTACATCACTGAAATTGATGATTATGTTTTTGCAGTGCGAATGTCTGAAATCACGCGCTATGCCCTCGCTTATCTCCTGTGCGGAATGGTGGTCTATATCACCGCTCAAGGTTACAAGCAGGTTGTTGTCTTTTTTTCTGCTTTTAAGTTTCATAATACCCTCCTGTTATACGGAAATTATATATAGTAAGCGAATTAAATAATCGGACTTAAGCTTGCTTAAGGCGGATTATTTATGAGCCCCATCCTATAGTGAACGTCCAAATATTTTTGACGTTCACTATACCATTTATTACCAATTACTATATTACTGCAAAACGGCGGCAAAATCAATTTAAACAGTGCGACAAAATATCGCAAAATACGCCTTTTACGGGGGTTTGAGAAAAAAGGTCGCTATAGGTTTGACTTATAACTAACCATTGATTTTACATATTTGCTTTTTTTAAAAACAGATGGTATACTGTATACATAGCAAAAAGATACTAACCCAATAGGAAAATAGGAAATAGAAAAGGAGGACAAAATGAAAATCGTATACAACACCTTCTTCGTAAGCATAGAGGAAAAACGAATGTGAAGAATATAAATAGGACAAAAACTTATATCATAAAACTTATATAAAGAAAGGAAATAAATAAAATGAGCGAAAAAATATCAAGAGAAAACAGAAACCTTAAATTTGAGACATTACAGTTACACGTTGGCCAGGAAAATCCCGATCCTGTTACGGATTCAAGAGCGGTGCCTATCTACCAGACATCTTCATATGTGTTCAGAAATTCCGAACACGCTGCTGCACGCTTCGGTCTTGCGGATGCAGGCAATATCTACGGCAGACTTACAAACCCCACAGAGGATGTTTTTGAAAAGAGAATAGCTGCCCTTGAGGGCGGTGTTGCGGCTCTTGCGGTAGCATCGGGCGCAGCGGCTATCACATACACATTCCAGAACCTTGCACAGGCAGGCGACCACATAGTTGCCGCAAAGAACATCTACGGCGGTACATACAACCTGCTTGCACACACACTTCCGCAGTACGGCATAAGCACGACATTTGTCGATCCCGAGAACTATGACGAGATAAGGACGGCTGTAAAGGAGAACACAAAGGCGATATTCATTGAAACACTCGGCAACCCGAACTCCGACATAGTTGATATAGATGCTGTTGCAAAAATTGCGCACGAAAACAAGATCCCCCTTGTTATAGACAACACTTTTGCAACACCTTATCTTGTAAGACCCATTGAGCATGGTGCGGATATTGTTGTACACTCCGCAACAAAGTTCATCGGCGGTCACGGCACGACTATCGGCGGCGTTATCGTGGACAGCGGCAAGTTCGATTGGGAGGCTTCGGGCAAGTTTGCCTCGCTTGTAGATCCCAATCCCAGCTACCACGGTGTAAGCTTTACAAAGGCTGTAGGCCCCGCTGCTTTCGTAACAAAGATACGTGCTATCCTTCTGCGCGACACGGGCGCTACACTTTCGCCTTTCCATGCGTTCTTCTTCTTACAGGGTCTTGAAACACTGTCGTTAAGAGTGGAAAGACACGTTTACAATGCGCTTAAAGTGGTTGAATATCTCTCGAAGCATCCGCAGGTAGAGAAAGTAAATCACCCCTCCGTATCCTCCGACCCGAAGCAGCAGGAGCTTTACAAGCGTTACTTCCCCAACGGCGGCGGCTCTATCTTTACATTTGAGATAAAGGGCGATGCCGAAAAGGCAAAGAAATTTATTGATAACCTTGAGATATTCTCGCTGCTTGCAAATGTGGCAGACGTTAAATCTCTTGTTATCCACCCCGCATCCACAACACATTCACAGCTTAATGATGAAGAGCTTGCGGAGCAGGGTATCAAACCCAATACTATCCGTCTTTCGATAGGTACGGAAAATATCGACGATATTATACAGGACCTTGAAGAAGCTTTCAAGACGGTGGAATAAGGGGCTAAAGCCCCCTTGACGAAAAACAGGTTTTTCGTCAGTTTTGTAGCCGTACCGCGCGCCAACCTAAAGGTTGTCACTTGTTCGTCTGTAAAGAATGCGGACTAACGTCCGCTCCTCGCCCAAAATGCGATTTCGGGCTGCGGATTAAAGTCTGCGACGCTAAATATTACTGCAAATAGCGGTTTCCGCCTGCGGATTAAAGTCTGCGACGCTAAATATTACTGCAAATAACAGTATTAGATTAAAAATAATTATAATTATAATAATCAAAGGGCTGAAGCACAGAATATAATTCTTAATGCAACAGCCCTTTAAAATTGCTATAAATATTTTTTTTCAGGCAGCTTTAAACGCTGTATGGAGTTCGCATACCGGACAGGCGAGCGAAGCCGTCAGCAATCCCCGCATACATCGTGGTTATCGAGGTATTCGCCCACTCTTACGCCCTTTTTCTCCTTGGCTTTTTCCACGCTGTGGAAGATAAGCTCTTTTACCTCTTTGGGGTTTTTCACATTCCTTATTTCAAGGTGTGCGTTTGTCTCATCGGCGGAGTGTACGATAACGCTGCCGACACCGAAGATGCGCTGCCAGAAGCTTATTTTAAGTGTCAGATCGCGCACGCGGTAGAGGTTTATTTCCTCGTATTTTACGTTGAACAGACCTGTTTCAAGGAAGATGCGGTCTTCGCTCAACGCATATTTTGTAAATGATATGGGCAGACCGAGATGTCTTTTTCTGTCCTGCCACAGATATTCTATACTTATATCTTCTTTTGCCATAACGTCTCCTTATGCAAGAATGCTGTCAACTATTGCATCAATGCCTGCCTGTGCCTTTGCTATCTTTGCATCGGCTTCTTCAACGGTCGCACCCTTGCTGCCGAAGTATATCTTTATCTTGGGCTCCGTACCGCTGGGGCGAACGCAGAACCATGTGCCGTCTTCAAGCACATAGTAAAGCACATTGCTGTTCGGCAGACCTGTTGTTGTGGTCTTGCCCGTTGTGTAGTCAACTACCTTGTCTTCTTTATAGTCGCGCATCTCAACTACCTTTACGCCGTCTATCTCCTTGGGGGAGTCGCTGCGCATGGTGTTCATTACCTTTGCGATATTTGCAACACCGTCAAGACCCGGGAGGGTGATGGAGCGGATAGTTTCCTTATATGCGCCGAATTCCTTGTACATTTCAAGCAGACCGTCATACAGGCTCATGCCCCTTGACTTGTAGTAAGCTGCCATTTCACAGATGAGCATTGTTGCGCATACGCCGTCCTTGTCGCGTGCGTATGTGCCCGAAAGACAGCCGTAGCTTTCCTCAAAACCGAATATATATGTATAGCTGTTATCGCGCTCGAATTCCTTTATCTTTTCGCCGATGTACTTAAAGCCCGTAAGAACATCAAAATATTTCATGCCGTAAGCTGCGGAGATAGCCTTTGCCATATCCGTTGAAACGATGGTCGAAACGACAGCGCCGTTTGCGGGGAGCTTGCCTGCGGCTTTCTTCTGTGAAAGTATATAGTTGAGGATAAGTGTACCCGTCATATTGCCCGTAAGCACGGTGTAGTCGCCCGAAGTGGTCTTGACAACTGCGCCTACTCTGTCGGCATCGGGGTCTGTACCTACTATGATGTCGGCATCAACTTTCTGCGCAAGCTCGATAGCAAGGTCGAAAACTGCCTTGTTCTCGGGGTTGGGATAACCTACGGTCGTGAAATTGCCGTCGGGTTTTTCCTGCTGGGGTACAACAAAAACATTCTTGAAGCCTGCCTTTGCAAGAGCGCGTCTTACAGGCTTGTTGCCCGAACCGTGGATAGGTGTGTAAACTATTTTAAGATCGGTGTTCTTGATAACATCGGGGTTAACGATGCAGGATGTTACCGCATCAAGATAGGCAACGTCTATCTCGGGACCGACATACTGTATCATACCGCTGTTTACAGCTTCTTCAAGGTCGGCTTTCTTTATCATCGACCAATCCGTAACCGCGTTAACTTCGTTTATTATCTCGCCGTCACGGGGTGCCGGCACCTGACCGCCGTCTTCCCAATATACCTTATAGCCGTTGTATTCGGGAGGGTTGTGGCTTGCCGTAACAACAACGCCGCCCGTGCAGCCCAGATGTCTGATAGAGAAGCTTAACATAGGCACGGGGCGAAGTTCGTCCGAAAGATAAGCCTTGATGCCGTTGCCTGCAAGCACGCGCGCGGTCATCTCGGCAAACTCGGGTGAATAGTTGCGCGAATCGTAAGCGATAACAACGCCTTTTTTAACGGCGGCATCGCCCTGCTTTTTGATATAGTTTGCAAAGCCCTGTGTTGCCTTTGAAACGGTGTAGATATTCATACGGTTTGTACCTGCGCCGATAATGCCGCGCAGACCGCCTGTACCGAATTCGAGATTTTTGTAAAAACGCTCTTCTATCTCTTTGGGGTCGTTCTCAATAGCTTTTAACTCCGCCTTTGTAGCCTCGTCAAAATAGTCGTCTTCCAGCCACAGCCTGTAGTTTTCCATAAAATCCATATTAAACACGTCCTCTCTTATATTTTTCATCCGACGGTCTTTGTTTTATACTGACCAAACGGATACTTAAACTTTATATACTGATTATACATAATTTCCATAAATTTATCAAGTAAAATTGAAAAATTATTAAAAATATATAGTGAAATTTTTGCGAAAATTTGATATAATTGTAAAATGACATGAGAGGAAGGAGAGCGTTTATGTCATCTGCCAAAGATTACCTTGACTATATACTTGAAAATCTGCCCGACGGCACGTCACACCGTGCTATGATGGGCGAATACATACTTTATTACAAAGAAAAAGTCATAGGCGGTATATATGACGATCGTTTTCTTATCAAACCCACAAAGGCGGCAAAGGCGCTTTTGCCCGATGCACGGTATGAACTGCCGTATGAGGGAGCAAAAGAAATGCTGCTTATCGAGGAGACCGACAACAGGGAATTCCTTGCGCGGCTTTTTGATGCGGTATATCCCGAACTGCCTGCGCCGAAAAAGAAAAAACAAAAACAAAATCAAAAACAAAGTCAATAAGTAATTGAAAGGAGGGGGCTTGCGGCAGTAAAGACAGGCGATATAGTGAACGTCAAAAATATTTGGACGTTCACTATAGGATGGGGCTCATAAATACGGTTATACCGACAGCGAGAGAAATTACTTTACGGAATAAAAAATACCGACAGGGTGGGGCTGCTGCGTTAAAATGCGCGGCACCCTCCCGTCTAAAAAAAGTTTTTATACAAAACGGAGGAAAAATAATGGATTACAAGAAAAAAGCGATGGAAATGCACGCACAGTGGGCAGGTAAGATAGAGGTGGTATCACGCGCAAAAGTGGAGAATACGGACGATCTGTCAATAGCGTATACTCCCGGTGTTGCGGAGCCTTGTCTTGCTATCAAGGCAGACCCCGAATTGCAGTATACCCTGACACGCCGCCATAATATGGTAGCCGTTATCACGGACGGCAGTGCTGTTCTGGGTCTGGGTGATATAGGTCCCGAGGCAGGTATGCCCGTTATGGAGGGCAAGTGTGTGCTTTTTAAGGAGTTCGGCAATGTTGATGCCTTCCCTCTTTGTGTGCGCACAAAGGACCCCGACGAGTTTGTGAACGCTGTTTCGCTTATTGCAGGCAGTTTCGGCGGCATCAACCTTGAAGATATATCCGCACCACGCTGCTTTGAGATAGAGAGAAAGCTTAAAGAAAAATGCGATATTCCCGTTTTCCATGACGATCAGCACGGTACGGCCGTTGTTGTGCTTTCGGGCATAAGAAATGCGCTTAAACTTACGGGCAAAAAGCCCGAGGACTGCGTTGTGGCTATGTCGGGCGCAGGTGCTGCGGGTACGGCGATATGCAAGCTGCTTTTAAAGGCAGGCTTCAGGGATATAACAATGCGCGATATAAACGGCGTTATCAGCCGCAATAAAACATACCGCGACCCCTCGCTTACCGAGCTTGCGAATATCACAAACCCCAATCTGAAAGACGGCACTCTTGCCGATATAGTAAAGGGCGCGGACATCTTTATCGGCGTTTCCGCACCAAATCTTCTTACAAAAGAAATGATACAGACAATGAACAAGGATGCGATAATCTTTGCAATGGCTAACCCCGTGCCCGAGGTAATGCCCGAAGTGGCACTCGAAGCAGGCGCAAAGGTGATAGCAACGGGCAGAAGCGATTATCCCAACCAGATAAACAATGTGCTTGCATTCCCCGGTATCTTCCGCGGTGCGCTTGATGTGCGTGCAAGCGATATAAACGATGAGATGAAGCTTGCCGCTGCCGATGCCATCTCGGGTCTTGTGACCGAAGAGGACCTTGCAAACGGCATAATCATCCCCTCCGCATTCAACAAAGGCGTGGTCGAGCGCATAGCAAAGGCTGTTGCCGATGCAGCCGTAAGAACGGGCGTTGCAAGAGTGAGCGGAAAGTAATACGGCGTTTTCCTTGTTTTTACGTTATCTGTCTGCTTTCGTGGCAGCAGAAATATATTATTTGTCGGTCAGCCGCCAGCTTTTCTACAAGTTTGGCGGCTTTTTTCATATGTTCGCGGTCAAGGTCGGCAAAGGGGTCGTCCATGATGATGAACGGCTTTTCGTCTTTATACATATTGTCGGTCAGAGCAAGGCGGAAGCAGAGGGCGCACATACAAAGCTGACCTGCGCTCAGATGTTTTTCGCTGCGGTATGCGCCGCCTTTTTCAAACATTATGTGATATTCCTTATCCATCTCTATCTTTTCGCCCAGAGCCTCTTCAAGTGCCGCGGCATAGGTGATATAGCTGTTTTTTACGGGGTCGATATAGCGGCTTTTGAGATTTTTTTCGGCAAGGGTGAAATATTCGCCGACTTTTTTGTAGAGTGCGAACATTTCCTCGTATTCCGCCTTTTTCTCCTCACATTCGGCGCGCTGTGCTTTCAGGTCGGGTATGGCGGCGGCATCGGGTTCGGCTTCGTTTATATCGCTGTCAAGGTTTGCTATTTCGGCAAGCTTGTCATTCAAAGCCTTTTGTACGGCGGAAACATCTTCGCCCTCGGTTTCGGGGAGGTCGGCAAGCTGTTTTTCTGCCTTGAAAACTTCCGCCTTTTTGCGTATCTCTTTTGCATCGTTCTGCGCCGAGTCAATGGCGGCGGCGGTTTTTCTTGCAAGGGTCACGCAGGCTGAAATGCCGTCTTGTGTATCAAGCGTATATTTTTGGATAATGCCGTCTTTTATGCGGTCGTTTTCGGCTTTTTTTGCGGTCAGTTCCGCTATGAGTAAGGTGCTTGTTTCCATGTCTTTTTTCAGTGCGGCAAACTCTTTTGCGTTATCCGACAATTCTTCGTAAGCCTGTGTTTTATCGGCTGTCTCAATGCCGAATTTGGCAAATTCCTCACTCAAATTGCCGTTAAGTTCCGCAAATTCCGCATTGCGTTTATCGCGCTCGCTTTTATCGGCTTCAATGCGTGCGCAGATGTCGTCATATTCGATAATGTCGCTTTTTAAGCGGTCAAAATCGTAAACTGCATCGTTTTCCGTGATATAGCCGTACTTTGCATTAAAGGCGGCTATTTTTTGCGCACAGTCGGCAAGCTCGTTTTCGATGAGGTTCAGCGTCGCATTTTCGCGGTTGTTTTCAAGCCTGCGCAGTCGGTCGGAAAAATCAAGGGCGACCGCCGCAATGCCGAGAAGAATACCGAGTGCGAGAAGTACCGCGCCTGCGGCTTTATTGACTGCCGCAAGAACGGCGATGCCGACGATTGTAAGTATAACGGCGGAAATGGCGAGAGGAAGTACCCTGCTGTTGGCTTTTGGGGCTTCGGGCACGGCATTTCTTTCGCTTTCGTATTTTTTGCGCAGACTGCGGAAATTATCGGCAAAGACCTGTACATTTTCTATGTCCGCATCTGTCGGCGCACCGTTTTCAAAGTGGTGCAGTATCTCCGCTTCGGCTCTTGTGGGTGTGTATTCTTTTGATGTATTTATTTTGTCTTCAAGTGTTTTCAGCTGTTGAACTCTCTGCCTGATGTCGGCAAAAAAAGCGCTGTCGGGTGTGCCGTTTTCAAATATCTTTTCAAGCCTTGCAAGCTCTGTTTTGTCCTAGTCTGTCGGCTGTGCGTTTTTTAGTTCCGTATTCAGCTCTATATCCTTTTCGGCGCACCTTTCAAGCGTTTTCAGTTCATCTTCCGCGGGTATGCCGTTTGGATAATTGTTTTTGAGGTCCGATGCAAGCCTGTCTTTTTCGGCGGCTTCTTTGATGTAGCTGTCGTATGTGCGGCGATTTTCGCGCATGACTTCGGCTTTTGCCGCGGCATCCGCGCGTTTCTGTAATTCGCTTATCTCATCCGCAAGACGGTTTCGGTCTGCGTACATTTTTTTCAGATTTTCGGCTATATCTTCCGCATTTTTTATTTCGCTGTCAAGCGTGTTCGCCCTTTCGTTAAGCAGCCTTATTTTGGGCTTGTTTGTGGTGCCTGTGCCGCTTTTTATGCGCCTGAGCAGCTCTTCGGTCTTTTGGAGAGCCGTTTTGAGATCAATGCCGCTGTCGGTATCTTCCACTATATCGTTAAGCTTTGCGCTTATGCTTTCCGAAGCGGTGATCTCAAGGTCGGAGCGGTCGATGAAAAGTGTGCGCCCGAAACTTGCCTTGTCGATGCCGAGTATATATTCGCCTGCACTTGTTTTGGGCAGCGGCATTTCGGCGGCATCACAGAACAGTTTTATATCGTCGTTTGCGCCTTTCTTTTCGTCAAACCTGCGCTCTATGCGCCAGGACTTGCCGTTTGCTTCGATCTCGAGGCTGCCGCCGTATTCTCCGCCGTCAAACGGAAAATAACGTGTTCTTTCGCAGAATGGGCGGGGGTTGTTTTTGGATTTTGGCTTCACGTCATCCATACCGTAGAGAACGGCGCGCAAAAAAGCGGCAAGAGTGGTCTTGCCTTCGCCGTTTCCGAGGAAAAATTCGTTTAAGCCGCCGTTGAAATCATAGTCTTGGTTTTTGAGTGTGCCGAAGTTTGTTATATGGCATTTTTTCAGTTTCACAGTTCGGGCATCCTCCCTTCAAGTATGCGCAGACCTGCCGCAATAAGCCGCCTTTTGGTCAGGTCGTCCTCACCGCTGTTAAGTACGCTGCGTACAAATTCGCCTTTGAGCGAAATGCTGTTTTCGTATTTTGAAATATCGAGTTTCGGTTCGGTCTTGTCCTTTACCGCCGCAAAGGCGCATTTTGTGCCTATATATGCCTTTACGGTGTCGGAGAGTGTGTCGTTGTCATAGCCTATCTCGCCCGTAAGGACGATGCGCACTATATCGCCGCTGTCGCAGGTCATTGCCTGTTCGGCTATTTTAGCCGCGTGTGACGGATTTTCGGAGCGGCTTATATCCACGGGGAATTCGTGGATGATACGTGTTGAAAAGGGTATGAACTTATGTGAAAAATCGTCCGTGTCAAGCACTATAAAGCCCTTTTCTCCGAGCTCGTCAAAGCCCCTGCCCTCAAGACAGCCGCTGTATGCGTAGGTGCCGCGATCGTCAAGCTTTCCCGCCGAATATTTATGTATGTGGCCGAGGGCGAGGTAGTCGATATTTTTGCCGCGCAGAGCCGAAAGGTCGATAAGCCCGTTTCCCTTTGAAGAAGAGGTCTGACCGTGCAGCATAACTATGTTTTTGCGGCTTCGTGCCGTATCGAGCGTGGAATAGAGCGAAACGGCATTGTTTTCGTTTATCTCGATACCGTGTATGTCGATGTCGCCGATGCTGTATTTTACCCAGCTTTCACTGAAAGTTTTGAGGTTTTCGAGTTTTTGGGTGTAACTTTCGTCCGTGTCGTGGTTGCCGCGAAGGTAGAAGAAGGTTATATCGGGGTTGTTTTTCACCGTGCCGTAGAAAAATTCCTTATCGAGCTTTGCGGGGCGGTCGTTATCGAAAATATCGCCCGAAAGCAGTATGTTTTTTATGCCGTTTTGCTCCGCATAGTCTACCATTTTACGGAAAGCGCCGAGGATCTCTTTCCTGCGCGCCTTGCCGAAATCGCCGAACTGTGAGTTAAGGCTTGAACCGAGATGTATATCGGCGCTGTGTATTATTTTCATATTTATTCCCCTTTAAGCTCTGTTTCAAAAAGTTTTGCAAGTGTCCTGCCCACGCCGCCGTCATCGGCGGTAAATTCCGTGACCATATCGGCCGCCGCTTTGAGCTGCTCGTCTCCGTTTTGCATAGCTATGCCGAGACCTGCGTATTTTATCATGGAAGCATCGTTTTCGCCGTCACCGAATGCTATTATATCTTCCCTTGCAACACCTCGCATTTTTGCAAGTGTTTCAAGCGCAAGACCCTTTGATGCGTTCTCCGATATTGCATCTATGCAGTTGAAGCCTGCGTAGTATACATTGACATGGGGCAGGTCTTTAAGCTGTGCGTATATAGCCGCACGGCGGTCCGGGTCGTCCTCTATGACAACGGCTTTGACTATATCTTCCCTGCCGCGCAGTATGGTCATATCCTCGACAAAATGATAGGGCAGTTTGTATTTCAGCTCTTTTGTGTAGCCCTTTGTTATCTGCATAAGGCCGAGTTTCATTGCCTGTTCGTCATTTGTATAGCAGGCGTTTACGGAAAGTACTTTAAAAAGCACATTCATATGCCGACAGCAGTCGATGTATATATCGAGCGCTTTTTTGTCGAGTGCGTGTACGCTGTAAACTTCGTTTTTGATGACATTGCTCAAAACCGCGCCGTTGCAGCTTATCATTGTGTTGTCGAGCCCGAGTTCCTCGGCGTAGTCTTTTGCAAGAATATCATTGCGGCCCGTGGCAATTACCACTTCCGCGCCTTTTTCGCGTACAAGCCCGATAACGCGCTTGTTTATTTCGGGAATGTGACCCGTGCTGTCAAGCAGGGTGCGGTCACAGTCTATGGCGATGAGTTTGTAGTGCATGGTTTCACCTCGTATAGATCGGTATTTGTTTTGGTATTTCTTGTATTTTACATAAGTATACCATATTTTTTCTTGATTGTACAGGCACAAATCTTTATTTATGTCCGTATTTTGTATCGAGGGAAACGCTGATTATATTCAAAAAAACAAAAATAATTTTAGCCGATGGCGGCGCATTTGTAGGCGACCATGCTAATGTGAAGCCTAACAGGCTGAACATAGCAAACAGAGCCGTTAAGCAAATGCGCAAAATTATTTTTGGTATCCTTAAATCAGCGTATAAGTTTTAAAGGAGTTTATGCACCATACTTGTGTGCATTGCTCCTTTTTTTGTTTTATATTTAACGATTTTTGTTTGTCGGATAAGAGTATAATTTTATTAATTTTTAACAAAACTGTTTTTTGACATTACCCAAATTATTCCGTAAATATTTTGATAAAAAAACATATATTCCGCCGTTTAAATCCAAAAAGCATTAAAAACGGCGTTTTTTTTAAACCTATTCTACAAAATACGCATTGAAAACAAGGCAGATTTCGTAGTCTTTCCTGTTAGTTAAACAAAACTAACATTTATGCAATATATCCAAATCAAAAAATTGGACAAATTTACAAACTCGGTTCGCTTTATTGACTTTGTTAAAGAAATGTTATATAATAAATTAGTTAAATGAATTATGGAATTTTAAAAATTGCACAAATCAATTCTTTCTCATTGATGCAAGGAGGAGAAACTATGGGAAAACTGAATGCGGCAGCTGCCGCAAAGATCGAAGAGATCTGCAACAGACATAAGGACGACAAAACTCCGCTTATGATGATACTCAGCGATATACAGAACGAATACGGCTATATCCCGCTTGAAGTTCAGGAGCTTGTATCGGAAAAAACGGGCATTTCCGTTGCGGAAATATACGGCGTTGTTACATTTTATTCGTTTTTCTCTCTTACCCCGAAGGGAAAATATGTTATCGGCTGCTGTCTCGGCACAGCCTGCTATGTAAAGGGCGCGCAGCAGGTTATTGACAAATTCTGCGAATTATTGAAGATCAATCCCGGTGAAACTACCGAGGACGGTCTTTTCACAATAGATGCTCTGCGCTGTATAGGTGCCTGCGGCATTGCTCCCGCAGTCAGCATCAACGGCAAGGTATACCCTAAAATGAGTGTATCACAGGTATCCGAGGTCATCTCGCAGTACCTTGCTGCCGAGGGAAAGGAGGCACAGGCATGATAACAAGTGTTGATAAACTTAACGAAAAGATCTCCGACTGCTCCGCGCGTCTTGAAGGCAAGCTTTCGGGCAGTGACGGCAAGCGCCATATCGTGCTTTGCGGCGGTACGGGCTGTCTGTCGAACAATTCAAAGGAGATAGCCGATAAATTCAGGGAAGTTCTTGAAGATAAGGGTCTTTCCGACAAGGCTACCGTAAATCAGGTGGGCTGTTTCGGCTTCTGTTCACAGGGTCCGTTCGTAAAAATATATCCCGAGGACACACTCTACCGTCTTGTCAAAATAGATGATGTGGAGGAGATAGTTGAAAGCGACATCGCCAATAACACAGTTGTTGAGCGCCTGCTCTATGTTGAGCCGTCTACGGGCGAAAAGGTGTCCAAGCAGGATGATATTAATTTCTATAAAAAACAGAGGCGTGTTGCGCTGCACGGCTGCGGCGTTATCGACCCCGAAAATATAAACGAAGCTCTCGGCGAGGGTGCGTTCAAGGGTCTTGAACGTGCGCTTTCAATGTCAAGGCAGGAAGTTATTGACGAAGTGCTTGCGGCAGGTCTTCGCGGCCGCGGCGGTGCAGGCTTCCCGACAGGCAGAAAGTGGCAGTTTGCCTACAATTCCGAAAGTGATGAAAAATACGTTGTCTGCAACGGTGACGAGGGCGACCCCGGCGCATTTATGGACAGAAGTATCCTTGAGGGTAATCCGCTTGCGGTCATCGAGGGTATGATGATAGCAGGCTACGCTATCGGCGCACAGAACGGTTATTTCTATGTTCGTGCGGAATATCCCATTGCGGTCAACAGACTTAAAATAGCTATAAGACAGGCTGAAGAACTCGGTCTTCTGGGTGATAATATACTCGGCTCGGGCTTCAGTTTCAGATGTCATATCCGTCTCGGTGCGGGTGCATTCGTATGCGGCGAGGAAACGGCGCTCCTCAACTCCATAGAGGGCAAGCGCGGTATGCCGCGTCCCCGTCCTCCGTTCCCTGCGGTAAAGGGTCTCTGGGGTCAGCCTACCATAATAAACAATGTTGAGACACTTGCCTGTGTACCCTATATTTTAAGGGAAAAGGCGGAGACTTTTGCATCTGTCGGCACCGAAAAGTCAAAAGGCACAAAGGTATTTGCCCTCGGCGGCAAGGTCAACAATGTCGGTCTTGTGGAAGTTCCCATGGGTACCACGCTGCGCGAACTTATTTACGACATCGGCGGCGGCATCCCCGGCGGCAAGAAGTTCAAGGCCATACAGACAGGCGGTCCTTCGGGCGGCTGTCTTACGGAAGAATACCTCGATGAACCCATAGATTTCGACAACCTTGTTCAGAAAGGCTCTATGATGGGCTCTGGCGGCGCTATCGTTATGGACGAGGACAACTGTATGGTAGACGTTGCGAAGTTCTATATGGAATTCATCTGCGACGAAAGCTGCGGCAAGTGTTCACCCTGCCGTATCGGTACAAAGCGTATGCTTGAGATACTCACACGCATAACCGAGGGCAACGGTACTATGGAGGACCTTGAAGCACTTGAAGAACTCAGCCACACGGTAAAGAACAATTCGCTCTGCGCTCTCGGTCAGACTGCCGCAAACCCGATAGATTCTACACTCAAACATTTCAGGGATGAGTATCTTGCACATATAGTTGACAAAAAATGTCCTGCTCATGTGTGCAAAAAACTTATGGAATACTATATCGACCCCGATACCTGTATCGGCTGCGGTCTTTGCTCGAAAGGCTGTCCTGCGGAATGTATCACACGCACGGACTATATCGCGCAGGGACATAAACTTGCATCCTTCGCCATCGACCCCAAAAAGTGCGTGAAATGCGGTGCCTGCATAAGCACCTGCCGTTTCAAGGCGATCTCAAAAAGGTAACAGCAGCAATTCAGTAGAATAGGAGAGATAATTATGTCTTTAATAAATATTAAAATAGAGGGCATCCCCTATCAGGTAGAGGGCGGCGTTACCATACTTGAAGCTGCCAAAGCGTGCGGATACGAGATACCTTCACTTTGTACTTTCAACCACGGCGAATGTAACCAGGGTTCCTGCCGCGTATGCCTTGTTGAGGCTACGGGCGCAAGGGGTCTTGTTGCATCCTGTGTTTACCCCGTTGCCGACGGTATGGAGATAAGGATAAATTCTCCAAAAGCCATTGAGGCAAGACGCGAGAGTGTTGAACTTTTGCTTTCAAACCACAATCAGAACTGCCAGCAGTGCGATAAAAACGACAAGTGCGAGCTTCTGCACGTTGCAAAGCTCACAGGCGCAAGAGACAACGCATTTGCAGGCAAACATACACCCGTGCATATCGACAGACTTGCTCCGGGTATCGTGCGCGATACCTCAAAATGTGTACTTTGCGGCAGATGTATAGCACGCTGTCAGAATGCACACGGTCTGGGAATACTCGGTTTCGAGAACAGAGGTTTTTCAACCTTTGTTGCACCTGCCGAGGACAGAAGTTTTGCAAATTCACCCTGTATACAGTGCGGTCAGTGCGTAAGTGTATGTCCTACGGGCGCACTTATGGAAAACTCCGAGATCGGCAGGATAGATGCGGCTTTCAAAGCAGGCAAGCACGTTATCGCGCAGGCTGCTCCCGCCGTTCGTGCCGCTTTGGGCGAGGAATTCGGTTATCCCATCGGCACACCCGTTACGGGCAAGATGATAGCCGCTATGCGCAGACTCGGTTTCGAGAGAGTATATGACGTTAACTTCGGTGCAGACCTCACCATTATGGAAGAGGGTACCGAGCTTCTCGGCAGAATACAAAACGGCGGTGTGCTGCCTATGATAACATCATGCTCACCCGGCTGGATAAACTATGCCGAATACAACTACGGCGATCTTCTGCCGCACCTTTCATCGTGCAAATCACCGCATCAGATGCAGGGCGCAGTTCTGAAGAGCTATTGGGCTGAACAGAACGGTATTGCACCCGAGGATATCTTTGTTGTATCGGTAATGCCCTGTACCGCAAAGAAGTTCGAGAAAGAGCGTGAGCAGGAGAAGGTCAACGGCATCCCCGATGTAGATGCAGTTATCACAACAAGAGAGCTTGCACGTATGATAAAGCGCGCAGGTATAATGTTCAACCGTCTGCCCGATGAGGATTGGGACGGCGATATTATGGGCGATTACACGGGTGCAGGCGTTATCTTCGGCGTAACGGGCGGTGTTATGGAAGCTGCTTTGAGAACGGTCTACTTCAAACTTACGGGCGAAGAAAAAGGCGATATAACCTTTACCGAAGTGCGCGGTCATGATGCAGGCATAAGGGAAGCGAGCCTTGATATAAACGGTATGACGGTGAATGTTGCCGTAGCTTCGGGTATGAAGAGCGCAAAAGTGCTGCTTGACGATATACGTGCAGGCAAGAGCAAATATCACTTTATCGAGATAATGGGCTGCCCCGGCGGCTGTATAAACGGCGGCGGTCAGCCTTATGTAAGAAGCTGCTTCCTTGAAAACGAGGCGGACGATATTATGGATACCTACAAGGAAAAACGCGCACAGGCACTTTATACCGAGGACGAAAGACAGACTATCCGTCAGTCGCATAACAATCCGCAGATAATCAAGCTTTACGAAAACTTCCTCGGCGAACCGAATTCGCATAAATCACACGAACTTCTGCATACTTCCTATGCCGCAAGAGAGGGTTTCCCGAAACTTTGAAATAAATAATCAGGTAAAAAAGAGCTGCCGCGGCAGCTCTTTTTTACGCGGTCGCTGCGCTCCCCCGATTAATGCAACACCTTGATTTTTCAAACCTTTTATTGACATACTCTCCTTGCAGATGATAGAATAAAAGTGTAGAGAACGGAAAAAATGACCTT
>ODAI012839691.1_pt1 | contig 18330 bp, 9 predicted proteins | sample 1539321 | NCBI WGS metagenome assembly ODAI01 (sample SAMN02144231, study PRJEB22623) | gut metagenome | biome: sheep rumen | host: Ovis aries | place: New Zealand | reverse complement strand
CTGGAGAAGCGCGCGCTTCAGAGTTTCATCTACGAGCGTCGACTTGCCGGAGCCGGAGACGCCGGTCACGACCGTGAACGCGCCGACGGGGAAGTGGGCTGTGATGTTCTTGAGGTTGTGCTCGGTGCAGCCGGAGATGGTGAGAGTTTTGAGTTGGAGTTTTGAGTTGGAGTTGGAGAATGGAGTTGGAGAATGGAGTTGGAGAGTGGAATTTTTTGCTTCTTCTCTCCAACTCGAACTCTGGACTCCAACTTTCTTTCTTCCCGTCAGGTAGTCGGCGGTGAGCGACTTCGACTTTAGGAGTCCCTTGAAGTCGCCCTGGTACATTACCTTGCCGCCCTCGCGCCCCGCGCCTGGACCGAGGTCGACGATGTAGTCGGCGGCGCGCATCATCTCCTCGTCGTGCTCCACGACGACGACGGTGTTGCCGCGGTCGCGGAGCCCCTTCAATGTCGAGATAAGCCGCTCGTTGTCGCGCGGGTGGAGGCCGATCGTCGGCTCGTCGAGAACGTAGAGGACGCCAGTAAGCCCAGAGCCGATTTGCGTCGCGAGGCGGATGCGCTGCATCTCGCCGCCGGAGAGAGTCGAGGCGGCGCGGTCGAGGGTCAGGTAGTCGAGGCCGACGTCGAGAAGGAACTGAAGCCGCCGCACGATTTCGGCTATGATGTCGCGGAGCCCGTGGAGGCGATTAGAGTCGGTTAGGGTCAGCTTAGGGTCAGTTAGAGTCGCACCTTTACCAGACACTACGCCGACTCTATCAGACACTACGCCATTTGCACAATCTTGAATGGCGCTGAAGAACTCGAGCGCCTCGGTGACTGGCATCGCCATCACCTCTACTATCGACTTCCCGGCGACAGTCGCCGCGCGCGACTCGGGCCTGAGGCGCGAACCGTGGCAGTCGGGACAAGTGCGGAAGCTCTGGTACGCCTCGAACTTCGCACGCATCTCGTCGTCCTCCGCCTCGTCAAGCCGCCGCTGAAGCGACGCGAGGACTCCCTCGAACGGTCGGTCGACGCGCCGCCACGGAAGAACGAGGTCTTCCTTGAAGCCGTGCATAAGCCCATGACGGAACTTTGCGGGGAGCTTTTCGTAGGGTGTCGAGAGCTTGACCTTGTACTGCTTCGCGATGTGGGCAAGAAGCTCTTTGTGGTAGAGGATGTTCATCTGACCCATGCGCCGCCAGGGGTGTATCGCCTCCTCGAGCGGAAGCGACTTGTCGGGCACGACGAGGTCTTCGTCGAAGTAGTAGAGCTGCCCGAGCCCCGCACAAGTCGGGCACGCGCCGAAAGGCGAGTTGAACGAGAAGGAGCGCGCCTTCAGCTCGTCAAACGAAATGCCGCAGTCGGGGCAGGCGTTCAGCTCGGAATAGGTGGTCTGGCGCTCCGCGTCTCTCGCCTTCGGCTCTTTCCGCTCCGCGCCAGACAAGATTTCTGATTCGCGCTCCCCGCCTCTCGCCTTCGGCCCTGCGGAATCGAGCCACTCCACCATCATGATGCCCTTGCCCGTCTTGAGGGCGAGCTCGACGGAATCCGTAATACGTGTGCGAAACGCGGCGTCGGGCTCCGCAGGAATCACGAGACGATCGACCACGACGTCGATGTTGTGCGCCTTCTTCTTGTCAAGCTCTGGAAGCTCGTCGATCGGGTATGTCGTGCCGTCGATCCTGACGCGCGCGAAGCCGTTGCGCTTCACGGCGGCAAGCGTCTCCTCGTGGCGTCCCTTCTTGCCTTTCACAAGCGGCGCATAGATGATAATTTTTGCGCCACCTGCCCGTTCCCCAAGGATCGCCTCGACGATCTGCTCGGCGGACTGCTTGACGACAGGCTTCCCGCACTTCGGGCAATGCGCGACAGCAATCGAACCATAGAGGATTCTTAAGTAATCGTGTATCTCCGTGACGGTCGCGACGATGGAGCGCGGGTTGCCGCTCGTCGTTCGCTGCTCGATGGAAATCGCAGGCGAAAGCCCCTCGATCTTTTCGACGTCGGGCTTCTGCATCCTGTCGAGGAACTGCCGCGCATACGCGGAAAGCGACTCAACGTAGCGGCGCTGCCCTTCCGCGTAAAGCGTGTCAAACGCAAGCGACGACTTGCCGCTCCCCGAAAGCCCCGTAACAACGGTGAGAGAGTCGCGGGGAATCGTGACGTCGATCCCCCGCAGGTTGTGAACCTTGGCGTTCTTAATGACTATGTCAGTCATGACTGATCTTATTCCTGCATCTCAAAAGCCGTCCCCGTCCAGACAAGCTGAACCTCGGCCGCATAGCCGTTGAACTTGCCGTCCTTGAACGGGAAGTAGACGAATGCGGTGTAATGGTCTTCATCCGCGGGGATTAGCACCGACGAGCAGGACGCCGAATAGACGATGTCCTTTTTCGTTTTCTCGTTGAATCCCGTCACGAACTTGCCGGAAGCAGACACTGTTCCGGACGCCGCAAACTTGAGCGTCACACTGTCGCCGTCATCGGGCAGTCCGTCGGCAGTCCCGGACAGCACGAGCGACTTGTTCGCAAAGGGCTTGGCAATGGTTTTCCACGGCGCGGTCTTCCACAGATTCTGCCAGGCTGACCACTCCTCGCCCTCTGCAACGCCGCGCATAGATTCGCCAAACGCCTCAGCCGACACAGCCACCTCGTTGGTGAACGCGAGCTTTCCGCTCTTGCCGATCACCGAGGCATGGAAGACCGGGCTTTCGGCTTCGCTTCCCGGAATCTCGACGTCGGAGAACGATGGGGCGCGCAGCGTCCAGACGAGTCCGTCCTTCAGCACCTTTCCGCTGATCTTGCCGTTCGCCGACACCGTGAACGACTGGACAAGTCCACCGTCATCAACAGCGCCGTCAAATGTCCCGACAACCCAGCTCGGCAGTGCCTCGACGTTGAGCGTGATCGTCGCGACCTGGTTCTTCTCGCCCTTCTTCGACGCCGTGAACGTAACGGTGTACGAACCGGCCTTGGCCGTTGGCACGCCAGTGATTGAGTATGCCTTTGTCGTCTTGTCCCGCACAAACTTGAGCCCCCTTGGCAAGCCAGTCGCCTTTACCGTCCAATCGGCATCGACGGGCATGCAGTTGACCATCGCAGGATCGTGAACTACACCGCAACGAACCGTGTCATAGGCATTGGTCTCGGGCTTGAGATTGGGCAATGCATCACATTCGAAGTTTGGCACCGTCACCACGAACGTCGTGGTAGTATCGTCCGTCGCTTTCTTGACGGATGTATTCGTCGCTGCAATCTTCACCGTGTAGACACCTGGCTTCTTCGCTTCGCCAGAAACCTTCAATGTCTTCGCGTCGTACTTGAGGCCGGACGGCAATCCCGTCAACGAAAGCTTCGGGAGCGAAAGCGACGTTACGCAGACGCCGAGGTCAAGCACGAGCGAGCCATCCGCCGCAGTGGTCACATTTGTCACGTTTACAAAGCCAAGACTATCCTTGTCCTCGCCTTCCGTCGCAAAGGCGGCAATTAGCGTCGTTTTCCTGTCGCCCATGACATACGGGAAGGAAGCCGTCCGAAAATCGGCTGAACCAGCAAGCGGATTGCCCTCGTCATCGTACCACCCGGCGAACACGCAGCCCCTCGCCGCCGTCGCCCTGATTGTCACTTTCTTGCCGACTGCATAGATGCCGTCGCCGGTCTTCGTGCCCGTTGCGCTCGCCGACTCGACCGGCGACGCTACGAGCTTAAGCGCATGCATGCCGCCGTCAACGACGATTACCTTCTTCACGGACTTCGCCTTGTTCATGCCAGTGAAAGTCACCGCCGCCTTGCCGGGCTTCGTCGGGGTCCCGGCGATCACGCCCGTGGCCTTGGTGAACTTGAGTCCTGTTGGAAGTCCGGTCACCGCCGTGGCGTTTGTAAAGCCGGCAAGCTCGTAGGCATACCCTGTCACCAGACCGTCGAGCTGCGCGAGAACTTCATTGCCGATGTTGCCATTGTCGTTGTCCGCCGATGGCGTGTTGCCGACGTTCCAGATTGCCGTGCAGGAATACTGGTAGCCGCCCTCGTTCTTCACGACGCATGTCACGTAGAAAATCCCTGCTTTCGTTGGCACGCCGGAGAACGTCCTTGTTTTCGCGTCGAACTTGACGCCTGTCGGCAAGCCGGAAGCGGTGATCGACTTCAAATCCGATGAGGTCTCCACAAAGAAGCATTCGTCGAACGCAAGCAAGACGGCTTCCTTCACTTCAAAGGTCAAGTTTGTTCCCGTCACGACAAGTCCGTCGATACTCCACTTGGCGTAGTATGTGACGTTGGTGCCAGGAACGGTGGAGGCCGTGACTTCCGCGTCGTCTGCCGTGAACCATCCGACAAGCGTGTAGTTTTCGCGCGCCGCCTCTGGCAACTCTCCAACGGCATCACCGCATTTGACGTTGCGCGTGTCTTCCTCGCACTCGCCGCCATTTGCGTCAAAGGCGACGATGTAGTACTGTGGCTCCTCAGGATCATCCCCGGGATCATCCCCGCCACCTTGGTCTTCCTTGTACAGTGCATTGACCGTCACGTCGCTGACGACATTTGAATAGCTGGCATCCCATCCGACGAATTTGTGGCCGGCCCACGAATCGTACGCGGCGGCATCCGGCGGTTCGGCGTTCTCCGTGCCAAGGACGGAGCGAACGAGACTCGCGGCAACGCCTTCGCTGTTCGTGTAGCAGAACGTCACGGAGTACACATTCTGCGTCCAGTTCGCGTAAAGCGTGACGACTCCGCTCGTCGTCGCACCGATATCAGCGCCCGTCACGACTTGGCCAGGCTCAAATATAAATTCATCAGTCGTATTCGTGATCCATCCGGCAAAACTGTAGCCAGCCGATGGACTCGCCGACGCAAGCGCAACCTCGTTGGTGTATATGTAGTTATTCGTATCTGGCGTAACCGTGCCGTGTCCATCGTTTGCATTGTAGTCGATTTGGTAATTCAGCCACGTGAAATTGGCACGGACATAGCAATTTGATTCGGTGGTTTCCGAGAAATAGGAGGAATTGCCGTCAAGGACAAGCGGATTGCCCGCGATGTAGTGGGTCGTTTCGCCAAGCGTCAGCTCCCAGCTATCGAACTCCACCCCTTCTTCCGGGGCAAGCTCGGCAGTGTAAGTAACTCGCGGAGCGGCATGATCCCTTTTCACATAGGTTCCGCCCTCGGAGGAAGCGTATTTCTCGTCTGCCTCCACGCCGTTGACAAGGGCGTTCTGAAGCGACACTTTAATCGCATGGGGATCTTCTGGCTCCTCCGAACCATCGGGCTCCCATGTCATCTGGTCGATCCAGACAGTGTAGGAGTCCTCCGATACATAGATATCACTAATCTTGAAGACCAACTTGACGTTGCCGATGTCGTCTATGTCAACTGGACCATATTGCGTCCACTGGGTCTGGGGTTGAACAATCAACTCGTCGTTGCCGCTCGTCGAGACAATCAGCCAGCACTCGTCGGCATTGGAACTGGACATTTTATACCAGAAGCTGAGCTTGCCGGTGCCACTCGCTCCCAACGGCGTCATGAAATAGGATTTTTCTTGATCGCCCGGGACAATTGCACAAACCGAAGATCCGCTTGGCGAGGAATCGTCTGGGTTATATCCATATTCGCCACCTATGCACGTGTCCCAGTTTACCGTACCTGCAGAAGAATCGTCTTGCGTCCAGAAAAGGTTGTCGCAATGCATGGCGTCGGAAAGATCGCCGTTGCTCCACACGGCATAAAGTGCCACTATGCCATTGGCTTCTGCGGTCAAGTTGGACACTGTCGCTTGGTCGCCAAACGCCACTTTCCCTTCCTGATTTGTCGCCCAGCCACGAAACTCCAGATTCGAGGAAAAATCGCATTTTGCCAGCGCCTGCGCCTGGTCATAGTAAAACACCTGGTCGTCCATCGACCCCGTGCCGCCGTTGGGGCTGAAGACCACGGTATAGCTATTCGGCTGCCAGACGGCATAGAGAACGTTGGTTTCGTCGGCTTCCATCCACAAGTTGGTGCTGACGACATCCTCGCAGTTGGTGAAGGCGACGGAAGTAGCCACGTTCGTCGCCCACCCAGCGAAAGCATAACCGCCCTTCTCGAACTTGTTGGCAACAAGCGGCTTGGTCTCGGCGCCCTCGAGAGTCATCGTATCTTCGCCCATTGCGTCGGGATTGTCCGCGCCATTGCCGTCGAACGCAACCGTGTACGTGGTCAAGGTCCAGACGGCATACAGATGATACTCCCCGCTTTGCGCCAGGTTGCTGACTTTCTGTCCGTCGGCATATACGGTTCCGGTCGAGTTGGTCCAGTTCTGGAAGTTGTAACCAGTTATCAGGAAGCCCATGCTCGCAACCGAATTTAGCGGCTCTTCAGGGGCATTGTATGTAAATTGCTGCGATTGCTCAGCTCCCGTTCCATTGTCTGCGTGGAATACCACGGTATAGGCGTATTGCGTGTATTCCATCGTGAAGGTGGTGTTTACGGAAATAGAGGACACGGCTGGCGTCCATCCCTTGGGATAATAGCCATCGTGTTCAGGGGCCTCCGGCGGAGTCGGCGTCCCGCCCTTGTCGAGCGTTTCCGTCTTAAGCGTCTCGCCTGTATGCCCGTCCCTGAATGTTGCCGTCACAAGTTCCGCCCAATGCGCGTAGTTCGTCGAGTTTGCAGCAGTGGCGTAGGTGGAGTTGGTGTTGATCTCCGTGCCGCCAGATGCTGCGGTAAACCAGCCGACGAAACGGTGGCCGTTGCGCGTCGGCGTCGGCAGCGCGGGCCAAGCCGCGTCATATGTGACATCGACACTTTCAGGGTCTACCGATCCATCGCACGGATCAAGCGTCACAGTGTAGGAGTTGGGCGTCCATTGGGCATAGAGGTTTGCGGTCTTGGTGGTCGTGTTGGTATAGGTGACGCCGAATGACGCGCCGCTGACCGAAGCCCCGTCGGCAAACACCGTACCCGTCTCATTCGTCCAACCATTAAAGCTATAACCCTTCTTGCTGAACTGATTTGACGCCAAGTTGAAGTTGTTTGTATAAATATGCGACTCAGAAGAAGTCGAACCACTGCCGCTGTTGTACTTAAGCGTATAGGTTATGTAGTCGAAGTCAACGACGATATATTTATTGGTGGTGTCGTTGGGATCATAGTCCCAGACATACTCAGTCACTGCCCCTGCGAATTTATTTGTCTCCGTGGGTGGTCTAACACTGTCAGTTGGATCACCGTCGTAGGCAATCCATCTCTTTACTTCCTGCCCCGCAGGAACCGAAACATTGAAATAGCAGTTGGTCGTCAAAACCACTATATCCGTCACTACTTGCCCGCTAACGTTTGTAGCAACTATTCGTCCATCGTTCTGAGTGACCTCGCTATCGCCAATGCGATAGCCTGTGATGTATAACCTCGGAGCCGCCGCCAACGACGGCAGCGCAGCTGACAACAGGGCAATGAGAACGAATGCTTTCTTCATGGTCAACCGCCTTTCTGTATAGGGTCAGACCCCTCTGACACAGTATATGACACAGTTAAAGCAGCGTCATATACTGTGGACAGAAAGGTCTGACCCTTTAGGTTTCTCATTTTAGCGCTCCAGGTTCTTTAAGTCAAGAGCGAGAAGGAACTCGGGATTGGACTGCGTCTTCTTCAGCGAGTTCAAAACCGACTTCATCGCGCTCTCGGGACCTGCGTCGGAAAGGATGCGGCGCATGCCCCACGTCTTCTCGAGCTCCATCGGATCGAGGAGGAGGTCTTCCTTTCGCGTCCCGGACTTGTCGATGTCGATCGCCGGGTAGATTCGCTTGTCGGCGAGTCCGCGGTCGAGGACGATTTCCATGTTGCCCGTGCCCTTGAACTCCTCGAAGATGACTTCGTCCATCCTGGAGCCCGTGTCAACAAGCCCTGTCGCGATGATCGTGAGCGAACCGCCGCCTTCGATGTTGCGCGCCGCGCCGAAGAACCGCTTCGGCCTGTGCATCGCAAGCGCGTCGACGCCGCCTGTGAGGATCTTTCCGGAGTGCGGCTGCACCGTGTTGTAGGCACGCGCCATGCGGGTAAGCGAGTCCATGAGGATAATGACGTCTCGGCCGTTTTCGACCTGGCGCTTCGACATCTCGAGGACCATCTCGGTGACGCTCACATGGTGCTGGGGCTCCTCGTCGAACGTCGACGAAAGCACCATCGCCTTTGTGTTGCGCTGCATGTCGGTAACTTCCTCGGGGCGCTCGTCGATGAGAAGGATGATGAGCATCGCCTCGGGATAGTTCTTGGAGATCGCGTTGGCCATCTTCTGGAGGAGGACGGTCTTGCCGACGCGCGGCGGCGCGATGATGAGGCCGCGCTGTCCGAAGCCGATCGGCGTGAAGAGGTCGACGACGCGCGTCGAAAACTCCTTGGGGTCGGTCTCGAGGATTATGCGCCGCGTCGGGAACGTCGCCGTCAGGTTCTCGAAGTGGATAACGCGCGCGGCAACGGAAGGCTCCTTGCCGTTCACAGTCGCGACGTTGCCGAGGCAGAAGAAGCGGTCGCGGTCGCGCGGGTCGCGAATCGGGCCTTCCACTATGTCGCCTGTCCGCAGCGCATGGCGGCGAATCTGCTGCTGCGTGACGAAGACGTCCTCGGGGTAAGCGAGGAAGTTGTTCTTCGCCGAACGGAGAAAGCCGTGTCCCTCGCGGACGATCTCAAGGCAGCCCGAGGCGAGCACCGCGCCGCCGTTCGCGAGGTACATCCTGATGGCGGCGAAGATGAGCTCGTGCTTCCTGTAGGTGCCGAGTTCCTCTGGGTCGGCACCAGGCATCATGCGCTCGACGATCGTCGGAGCGGGCCAAGTCTGGATGTCGGCAAGGCGATACTCCGGGAGGTCTGGATTGCGGTTCGGATTCGCGGGGACGTCGGCCTCCTGCGAGCGCTGCTCGGTCGGGAGCGGTGCGTTGAGAAGCGGATTTACGCTCTCCTCGCCGTTTGCGCCGCGGATCGGCGAGTTGTTCGGCTTGCCGCCGCCACGGTTGAAGTTCTTGCCGCCACGGTTGTGGAACCGCTTTTTCTGGCCATTGCCCTGGTGATCAGGGGGTCTGACCCCCATGGTTTTACCAGCGGGGTCTGACCCCTTGTTCGGCGCGGCGCTCTTGGTGACGGCGCTCGCAAACACATCGAGTTCTTCTGCCATAATCTTATCTGTCTTTTTTAGCCGTGTAGGTTTTAGCCGTGTGGAACGTGTAGATCGTGTAGGGCATTTCTGCATGCTCTACATGGTTAATCATTCGGTGGTTTTGGCTGCATTTGTTTCTGCGTTACAAACTTGAGGAACGCGGCCGCTTGCACTTTGAGCTCCTCGGCTGTTCCGTCGTTATGGATGACATAGTGCGAACGCTTGGCCTTTTCCTCGACCGGCAACTGCGCCGCGAGTCGTGCCTCGGCTTCCGCAAGCGTCATCCCCCGTGTAGTCATCATCCGCTCGATTTGCTTCTCACGAGAGGAGACAACGCAGCATATTATATCAAAATTTTTCTCCCAGTGGGCTTCGAATAAAAGCGGAATTATAGCAATCTTGATTCCGGTTTTTTTAGCGCAGAGGCGCGTAACCGCCGCGCAAGCGGGGCTCGCGATTTGTAGCGAGCCAAGCCGAGCGAAGCGAGCGCCGAGAGGCGCAGAGGGTCCGCGTTTAGAAAGCTGGGGCTGCGCCACAGACCCCGAAAGCGACTCTGCTTCTCTGCGTCTTTGCGTCTCTGCGCTAAAACCATCTTGCGACAGGGATAGCCAAGTATCAATCTTCTCCTTCACCAGCGGGTGGAGCTTCGCCTCGAGTTCTTTCCTCTTCTCGGGGTCGGCGAAGACCTCAGCGGCAATGCGGCGACGCTCTTCGGGATCGGGAAGAAGGGTGTGCACAACATCGTCGGCGTCGATTGTTTCGACGCCGAGCTCTCTCAAAAAGTTGGAAAGGAGGGATTTGCCACAGGCAATCCCTCCCGTCAGTGCCACTTTCATGTTTTTCAGAGGGTCAGACCCCTCTGACACAGTAGCTGACACAGCTAAAGCTGCAGTCAGCTACTTGCGGTCAGAAAGGTCCGACCCTTTAGTTTGCCGGAGCTTCAGGCGCGGCCTTCACTTCGTCGCCACCCGGCTGCTCGTTGAGCTCGAGGCCGTCCTTGTGCATCTCGCGCCCACGTCCGTCGACGATGCGAGTCGTGACGAAGATGAGGAGGTTGCGCTTTGACGTCTGCTCGGAATGGCTGCGGAAGAGGCGGCCGATGAACGGAATGTCGCCGAGGAACGGAATCTTGTCGTCCATCGCCTTGCGGGCCTCGGTGATGAGACCGCCCATGACGATAGTCGCGCCAGGATAGACCGAAACCTTCGAGTCGACGGAACGGACATGGAAGAACGGCTGTTCCATCGGGACATCGTAGTAGGTCATGTTTTCGTTGCCACCTGCCGTGAGGTTGTCGAGTGCCCTGGAAGCCGAAGTGACGGCGGTATTGGCGAAATCGGCCTGCATGTCGGTCGTGAGCCCTGCGCCCAGCGTGTTAAGCACATCTGCCAAGCCAGTGAGAATGTCGCCGATGCCCATGAAGTTCTGCATCTGCGAGGAGTTGCCCGTGAACGGAATCCTCATGCCGTAGTTCTTCCAGGTCGGCTCGTCGACTACCTGCGTGTTGAGCTCGAGGTCAACGACATTGCCGTCGTCGGTCAGGGACGGAGTGACCTGCAGGATAACGCCGACTTCGCGCATCGTGAAGCTCTGCGGCTCGACGACGGCAAGAATCGCAGACTGCGAACCGCCGCCGTAGCTGCCGCCGCTGCCCGAGGAGCTCGACTGGAGCTGGACATCGTAGTCGGTCGGGTAGATGTACTCGGTGACGACCTTCATGACGGCCTCTTCGCCGGGACGCGTCAGCACCTTCGGCGCGGAAAGGAGGTCGGTGTCGCTGCGCTGCGAAAGCATGTGGAGGATCATCGAGAGGTCTGCCGAGCCGAGGAAGGCGTTCAACCTCATGAACTGGTCGTTGTAGGCATTGCCCTGCCCGGCGATATGGTTGTTCAACGTCGAAAGATAGCGCTGACCAGTCGAGTAGACGCCGCTCATGTTTGCCGTGTCGCCAAAGTCGTTCACACCCTGAATGGCACCTATGCCCGCATTGCGCCTGCCGCCGCGATTCGAAATCCAGTCGGCGCCAGTAGAGCGATCGTATGTCGTGCGACTTCTCATGTCAGACCGCGAAAAGGTTCTTTGCCCATCGCCGGAGAACCCAGAGTTCAGCAACGACGAGGCCGTACTTGAGTTTACAAGACTGTCCTTGGTCAATTTGCTGGTGGCGCCATTCTGCGTCAACGAATCTACGAGGGACTCGCTTAGCGAGGAAGAACCGTTTGAACCAGACGCACTGAAATTTCCGGTGCCGTTCAAGGACGAGGAAGACTTGTAGCTATGGGAGTTGCTGTCGTTCGAGCCCCTGGCGCCCCACGTTCCGCCGCGGACGCCGAGCGCCCTGGCAAGATGCTTGTTGAGGCCAAGCGTGTAGTCGCTGTTGAGAATCCACTCGAAGCCGAGCGAGTTCAGGTCGTCCTGGCAGACCTCGATGAACCTTGTCTCGATTTCGACGAGCGTGACCTGCTGGTTGAGCTGGGCGAGGACGTTCTCGAACTCCGCGAGGTTGTCCTGGGTGTTCTTGACGAAGAGGCGGCCGACGGTCTTCACGTAGAAGATCGAGCTGCCCTCTGGCCACTTGACGCCGAGGAGCGAGAAGAACTCCTTCCAGTCGCGCTCCTCGTTCTCCTCGCCTTCGTCATTCTTGCGCGAGCTGCCGCCGAAGCCGCTGCCGCTGGCACGCATCGTCGTGATGTCCTCCTTGGCGCTGCCCATCTTCTCGGTGAAGGACGAGAGAACCGGGAACGAGCGCGTGATGAGCTCTTCGGCCGACATGTCCTTGTGCATGACCATGACAATCGGGCCCTGCACCAAGAACTTGTACTCGACGGACTCGCAGACAAGCTTCAAGGCGTCGTAGAACGTAATATCGCTCGCCGTGATCATCGGGATGACCGGCACGCCGATCGGGCCGCTGCTGCCCGCATCCTCGGAACCTGTGTCGGAGAAGTCATCGGCATCCTCGCTCGGCGCAGCCGAATCCTGCATGCGCACGGCCTCGGGCGTCTTGAGGACGAAGTTGAAGCCGCGCTGCTCAAGCGGAATCTCGGGACGGTCGAAGTCCTTGGAGGCACCGCGGAAGTACTCGACTGCGTCGATGATCGTGGCCGGCGGCTTGAACGAGATCGCGGGGAGGCGCATCTCCTTCATTCGCTGGATGATCGTCTGCTCAACCGTGCGCTCGCTGTTGGGATCAGGCTTCGTCTTGACCGTAGCGCCCTTTTCCTCTTCGCGGCCGGAAGCATTGATGGCATAGGGCGGACGCCACGCCTTGTCGACGTCGGCTATCCACTTCTCGCGCGCAACATCGCGCTCCTGCTTGAGAATGACGTCGCTCTTGCGGACGATGGAGTCCCTGAGGCGTATTGCCTCCTGGTTGTAGGGGTCCTTTACGAGTACGAGTTCGCATTCGTCAAGGGCGCGGTCAAGCTCGCGCTGCGCAAGAAGCTGGCGGGCGCGCTTCAGGTGGCGGCGCTCGGCCTCGCGACGGGCCTTGTAGTCGGCGTCGTTGCGGCGGTGCTGAATCTCGGAGACGTCCGTCTTGTGGGCGTCGGGATCCTCGGCGTTGAGCCACGCCTCGAGCTGGCGACGCGCCTTAGGGTGACGGAGGTCGACGGCCTTCTCCATATACTTGATTGCGCGTGCGCGGCGACCGGTGCGCTCTTCCTCGATGGCGGCCCTGTAAAGGCCTTCGGCTATGCCCTCGGTGCACTCGCTCTTGTAGCGCATCGCCGTGGGGCTGTCGTTGAGGAGCTTGACCGCGATGCCGTAGTGACGAACGGCTTCGACATACTGTCCGCTCGCCATCGCGTCCTTCGCCTCGCGGATTTCGCGCATGGCCTGGACATCCATCGCCTCGCGTCGCAGTTTCTCGGTCGTCAGAATCTCGTCAATGAGCTTGCCATCCTTCCTATTGGCGGCGGCGGCCCTAGCCTCTACAGGGGAAGGCGTCTCGGCCGCGGGCTCTTCAGCCGCAGGGGTCTCGGATACTTGCTCCGTGGCTGCAGGCGTCTCGGTCTTGTCAGCTTCTTCAGCGGCAAGCTCATCAAGGAGGTCGAGCGTATCATCAGCCGTCTTCTCGGGCTCGGAAGTGGCGTCGGCGGCTTCGGCCGCAGGCGCTGGCGCAGGCTCTTCGGCCGCAGGTTCCTCGGCGGCGGGCGCGGGGTCTTCAGCCGCGGGCGCGGGCTCTTCAGCAGCAGGTTCCTCAGCTGCGGGCGCGGGCTCTTCGGCCGCAGGTTCCTCGGCAGCGGGCTCCTCAGCTGCGGGCGCGGGCTCTTCGGCCGCAGGTTCCTCGGCAGCGGGCTCTTCAGCAGCGGGCGCGGGCTCTTCAGCCGCAGGTTCCTCGGCTGCGGGCTCTTCAGCCGCGGGCGCGGGCTCTTCGGCCGCAGGTTCCTCGGCAGCGGGCTCTTCGGCTGCAGGCGCAGCGGGCTTCGCCGCGGGAGTTTCTCCCTCAAGGTCGGCCAACAGGTCGTCAAGATCATCCTGTGCATTCATGCTCTGGCCAAGCGCAATGAACGCGATGGTCGTCGTCAGCGCGACATATTTCCTAAGGTTCGTCATATCGGACTTGCTCCTAATGAGTTGTATTGCGTATTATATCTTAATTCTCTTCACTGTTCAAGGGCTTCAACTACACGAATTTTTCCAAGAAGCGAATCCTCGAGAGTGACTTTTGCGCCCTTCCCGACACTTTTCACTTCCACGACCTTGTACTTGTTCCCGTACAAATCAATCGTTCCGCCAGCCCGGACGACAAAGGTCTTCGTCTCGCCGCGGCTGAACTCGAGCGTCGCCTCGACATCAACGGGCTTGCGCTTCTCGTCGAGCGCGATGACAAGTTCCTTGCCGTCATCCTTGCGCACGATCGTCGCGGCAGAGACATCAACGGCGCGCTCCACGTTAGAGCCCTTGATCTTCTGCTTCTTCTCCTTCTGCTCGAACGACTTGGCCGTGAATCCCGTGTCCCCGATCGCCTCGCCGACGAACACGGAGTAGCGATAGCCGTTCTTCCCGTAGTCGTTGCGCCGCCTTGGATCGAAGAACTCGAGCTTCATGCCGCTCGGGGTCTTCATGTACGAGCGCAGGTAGAACGGGAGGACCGTCTCCTTCAGCGGGAGCACCACTTTCAGCGAATCGAAGTAGTCAGGGTGCGAGTTCTTGTCGGCCGGATCGGTACCTGCCGCGAACTCCTCGGCGTTCGTGAAGCCGTCGCCGTCCTTGTCCGCGTCAGCATCGTTCTGCGCCGTATTGAGCCCGTACTTCGTCTCCCAGTCGTCGGGAAGCCCGTCGCTGTCCGCGTCCACAACAGGCTTCTCCGGCTCGGGCTGGGCCTCGCCGCAGAGCGGGCACACCTTCGTGCCGTCCTTGATCGGCTTCTTGCATGCCTGGCAGAAGACGCGCCGCTCGGAAACGAGGAAGTTGCCGCCCTCGTCCGCGACTTCGGCAATCGCCGGCGGCTTGACGGCAAACTGGAGCGCGCGTTCGTATGACGCCATGTCCACGGGCTTGACGCCTGTGTCGGCCTTCTTCGCCGACTTAAGGCGGCTCACGACTGCAGACGCGTTCTCCTCGGGATCGCCGCCACCAGTCATGACGAAAAGCGCGATGCCCACGACAAGCGCAGCGACACCAGCGCCCGCCACGAGCCAGTCCCAATGTGCGGCAAAGAAACCGCCTCCGGAATTCCTGGAGATCATTCCTCTCCCTCCTTCTCTTCCTTTACGCCTTCGGCCTCGGCAGCTTCTGCGGGCTGCTCGCCGGCTTCGGCAGAAGCCGCCTCGGAAGCCTTCTCGCCCGAGCCAAAATCATATGTCGCGATTGTCGCCCGCACGAGGAACGGGCCCTCCTTCGCGGGATCGTTCACGACACCCTTGTCAGTCTCTGCGGCGGCATTCGGCGTAGCGACGTCAGCGCCGAACTCCGCCTGTTCGCGGCGCCTCCGCCGCGGACGCGAAGCTTGCTGCTCGCCAGCGCCCTTCTTGTCGCCCTCGCCAAGCGCCTTGCCGATCATGTCGCCTTCACGCGTGAAATCGAGCGACTCCAGGACCACGAAGCGCTCCGACGTCGCAAGTGCGTTGACAACCTTGACGAGAGCCGCCGGCCTTGCGCGGAAGTCAATCGTGTACTTCTCTTCCGTATAGGCGGGCTTTTCCTCCTCGGCATCCTTTCTCCTGCGATTTCTCGACTTCTTGGCGTCCTTCTTCGGCTCGGCAGTCGCCTGCGCCTGCTGCTGCGACGCGGCAGGCTCAATGCGAACGACTTCCATTACGCCGCAGTCCGAGAGCGTCTTTACAAGTATGCAGACGTCTCCCCACTGGCGCTGCAGGCGAGGGAGCATGGCCTTGTCCGGCAGTTTGTCGCCGGTCACGTAGTCCGGGAAGCCAAACGCGGAAACTTCCTTCATGATCTTGCCGTTTACGCCGCCAGGGAGGCCCGAGAACGTTCGGGCTTCGTCAACGAGCTTCTGCTTGAACGCCGCCTCGTTGACGTTGGTCGCAATCGAACGGTCGCCGGCGGAGGCCGTCGAGAGCGCGGCTTCGGTCCATCCCGCGAGCGCATCGCGATTCTTGTTCACGGCCGCAACACTGGCGGGGTCGGGGCTTATCGCGGCGCGGTACAGGGATTGAACCGCCGAGGTGTTGCTTTGAGCCGTTTCTGCCGCTTCGGACTTCGCGGAGTAGGCGCTGAACGCAAGATATCCAAGCGCGGCCGAGGCGACAAGCGCGAAGGCGCCTATCGCAAGCATTACTATCTGGTTCTTGGACAAGTTCATCGCTATTCTCCCTTCCCGGACTTGAACTTGACGACGACGACGATCTGCTTGAGCGCCGCGTCCTTGCCAACGTCGGTCATCGACTCGATCTTGACCGACGCGGGATCAACCACCGGCGAGCCCTTTAGCCGCGCCTCTATGATCTGCGCAGCCGTGGAGCCGCCCGTCTTCGTGCGGGAGACGAGCGTCTTGAGGTCGTCAGACCAGCCGCGTATCGTTATGCGGTCGCCTTCCCACTTCTCGATCCACATCTCGTTGCCGAGCGCGGATCGAATTGCCATGATCTTTGCAACCGAAAGCGCGCGCTTGTTGAACAGGTCCCTGAACACGGCGGCCTTCGCGGCCTCGCGCTCCTCGGCGGCAAGCGCGTCCTTGACCTTGGTCTCGACGGCGCGGAGACGCGACGCCTCCGCAGACACGGCGGCGCTCTCGGCCTCCGCCTCCGCGGCGCCGCGGCGGGCTGCGAGCATCACGAGCACGAGGGCCGCGACGAGCGAAACGGCGCCGATTGCGACGAACGGGATCCTCGCGACGTCGGCGCGCTCCTTGATGAGCGACGGCGGCAGGAGGTTGATCGCGAACGTCGCAAGGCCGGCCATGTGTATCGCGAGTCCGACCGTCGCCGGAAGGAGTATGCCGTCGGCCTCGATCGCCTCGGGGTCGACCTTCGGGCCGATGCCGACGACGGAGAAGGGATTTACGTACTCGACTTCGAGCTGCAGGCTCTCGGCGAAGAAACGGTCGAGCTGCGGGAGAAGCGCCGTGCCGCCAGTGACGTAGAGCTTCACCGGAACGCTTCCGCCCTGCTGCGAGCGGTAGAAGTTGATGGAACGCGACACTTCGGCATGAAGACGCGTCATTGCCGCGCGGCAAACCTTGGAAACGCGGTCGCGCGTCTCGTCTTCGTCCTCTACTACGCCGCCAAGCGCGACATACGCCGCCTCGCGCTTGTACGCCTCGGCTTCGTCGGCCGTGCACCCGAGCGCGGATGCGATCTCCTTGGTGATCGTGTTGCCCGCGACGGGAATCGAGCGGTTGTAGAGCTTGTCGCCGTCGGCGATCACGAGCGAAGTCGTCTTGGAGCCGATGTCAAGAACGACGACGCACCCCTCGTCTGCGGCACCGGTGTAGCGCAGCACGTTCGTGATCGCGATCGGCGCGACGTCGACGAGTTCGGGGGTGAACCCCGCGCCGCGCACGGCGGCCGCGATGTCCTCGACCTGGTCGATCTTCGCGGCGACGATCATGACGTTCTTCTCGCCGTTTTCGTTGTCGCCGAGAATCTGGCGGTCGCAGATCATCTCGTCGATCGGGAACGGAATGTTCTGCTCGATCTCGAAGCGAACCATCTGGTCGAACTTGTCCGCTCCGCCCGCGGCCGCGATGGAGGCGAAACGCGGGAACACCATCTGGCCCGAAATCGAGACGGCGACGGGTCCGGGCTTGATGCCCTTCTCGCGGACTATCTCGAGGAGCGCAGGCGAAAGGAGCGCACCGGCGTTCCCCGCGTCAAGCGGCGCGGCGAGGGCGGCAATGCCGTAGTTGACGAGCGTCAGCCCTCCCTTGCCGCCTTCGTACTCGGCAAGCTTCACAGAGGAAGCACCGATGTCTAATGTTAGATATCTCTTTGCCATAGCAATCCCTTACTGCGCGACCTGCTCGTAGTCGTTCGGGTTCACGAGAGCCCAAATCGTCTTGGAGCGGTCCATGAGGCCCTGACGACGCTCGATCATCGGCTTGCCGTCGCCTGTCTTTGCATCCATGATCTTCGAATCTTCCCAGAACTTCGAGCCCGCCACAATGCCCTTGATTTCGCTCTCTGTGTTGCCCTGAAGGATCTCGCCCTTCGCGTTGGTGATGACAAGGCCGACGGCCTTGGCCTCACCATAGCGCTCGAGGTAAGATGGGTGGAGGCACACGGACGCCGCGTGCGATCCCTGCGGAATGTTCTGGTAGGTGACGGATGTCGTGAAGTAGGAATAAGGCGCAAGACCTTCCTTGTTGCCCTTGTTCTCCGTGGCGCTCTTCGTCTCGAGAAGGACGTGCCACGTGAACGTGAGCTGGTCCTGCCACTTCACGAAGGTCGTGTACTTCGCCTCAAGGACGATCCACTTGCGGGGCTTGGTGTAGCACGCGCCGATGATGGAGCCGCCCTGAAGGGTCGGAGCGGAAAGAGTGGACTGGCGGCCGAGTTTCGGGAACTGGTCGAGCATGATCTTCGCTTCCTTGCCAGTCGTAGGCGCGTCGTCGTCGGTAGCCGCCGGCTTCCTCGAAGTCCTGGTGGCGGCAAACGCCACCGTGGCCGCAAGGGCCATCGCCGTCATCATCACGATCTTCTTGTTCATTTTCTCGTTCCTTTCAGTTTAGTTAAAGTGGTTGATGTTTCGTTATTCGTGACATTCCCCATTCACTTGTCTATAAGTTTGCGTTCTTGGACCGGCGGGCATGTTG
>ODAI013050179.1_pt1 | contig 18332 bp, 13 predicted proteins | sample 1539321 | NCBI WGS metagenome assembly ODAI01 (sample SAMN02144231, study PRJEB22623) | gut metagenome | biome: sheep rumen | host: Ovis aries | place: New Zealand | reverse complement strand
GCAGGTTAGCAGGATGTCCGCTACGGTCGCCACCAACGAAGTTGTCAGGGTTACCCATCACAAAGTACCAAACACTATAACCAGCAATTGCGCAGATGACGAGGATAATCCAAGCATCCTTCATTCCTGTAAAGCCCGAATTCTTTTTAGCTGGGGCTGCAGCCTTTGTTGTTGTTGCCATAATTTTTAATTGTTTTGTTTTTGTTATAAAAAATTTAAAGTTATAAAATCAGTTATTAATTAGTTAGTCTTGATGAGTTAATAGATAGAGCCATTTCCCTAAATCGGTTAGAATCACGCGCAAAGGTAGTAAAATAATGCGGACTTACGTTTTAATTAACCGATTTTAACTCGTGTTACAACTTATTTTTTCAGTTTAGCCAGTGCTTCGCCAATCCGTCGCATAGCCTCACGAATGTTGTCATCACTCGTGGCATAGCTCATACGGAAGCAGTCTGGATCGCCAAAGGCATCGCCTCCTACAGTAGCCACATGGGCCTCGTCAAGCAGGTACATCGCCAAGTCGGTGCTACCCGTGATGGTACGTCCGGTGCTACCTACCTTGCTACCATAAAATGATGAGCATTTGGGGAAGAGGTAGAAGGCGCCTTCAGGCACATTCACCTCCAGTCCTGGAATTTGACGAGCCAATGCCACAATCAGGTCGCGTCGGCGCTCAAAGGCCTTACGCATCTCTTCAACACATTCCTGACTCTGTGTATAGGCAAACTCAGCAGCCTTCTGGCTCACCGAGCAGGGACCGCTGGTGTACTGACCCTGCAACTTGTTGCATCCTTTCACTATCCACTCCGGTGCGGCAATATAACCGATGCGCCAACCCGTCATGGCATAAGCCTTCGACACGCCATTGACAATGATGGCACGCTCCTTCATACCAGGGAACTGAGCGATGGACTCATGATGGCCCACGTAGTTGATATGCTCGTATATCTCATCGGCCAGCACGAACAGGTCGTCATGTTTTAAAATAATGTCCGCGAGTGCGCGCAATTCCTCTTTATTATAGACAGAACCCGTAGGATTACTGGGAGAACAAAGGATAATCATGCGGGTCTTGGGCGTAATGGCAGCCTCAAGCTGCTCGGGTGTCATCTTGAAGTTCTGCTCGAATGTAGCCTCTACGATAACAGGCTCGCCACCGGCCAACTTCACCATCTGCGGATAGCTCACCCAGTAAGGAGCAGGGATAATGACTTCCTCTCCAGGGTTAACCAAAGCGAGCACAGTGTTGCACACACTCTGTTTGGCACCATTCGAGACCAGAATCTCAGCAGGTGTATATAACAGATGGTTCTCACGCTCCAGCTTGCGAGCAATGGCCTGCCGTAAATCAGGATAGCCTGGTACAGGTGAATAGCGCGAATAGTTTTCCTCGATAGCCAGCTTGGCAGCCTGCTTGATGTGCTCCGGTGTGTTGAAGTCGGGTTCGCCTACACTCATATTAATCACGTCAATGCCTTGAGCTTTCATCTCAGAACTTTTCTGCGACATTGCCAGCGTGGCCGAGGGGGCCAGGCGTTGCAAACGGTTGGATAGTTGTGCCATGTCTTTTACTTTTTGTTATTTCGAACGTACAAAAGTAGTCATTTATTTCATTTTATAATTAGGATTCTGTCATTTTTTAATGTTTTTTCCTAATTTTGCTACATATTTCTACAGATGTAGCGTATGCCCCATGCGTTCCTGTTTGGTCTTCAGATAGCGCAGGTTATACTCGTTGGGAGCGACCTCAATGGGTACGTTTTCCACAATCTCAAGTCCGTATGCCTCAAGTCCTACGCGTTTCACGGGATTGTTGGTCATGAGCCGCATCTTATGGACGCCGAGGTGTCGCAGCATCTGTGCTCCGCAACCATAGTCGCGCTCATCGGCCTTGAACCCCAGACAGAGGTTGGCATCGACGGTGTCATAGCCTTCCTCCTGTAGTTTGTAGGCAGCCAGTTTGTTCATCAAGCCAATGCCCCTACCCTCTTGCTGCATATAGACGATGACTCCCTTGCCCTCCTGCTCTATCATCTCCATCGCACGATGAAGCTGTTCTCCACAGTCGCAGCGGCGGGAACCGAGTATGTCGCCAGTCATACAAGATGAGTGTACACGTACAAGGATTGGCTCATCTTCCTTCCACTCACCCTTGATGAGGGCAAAGTGCTCCTGCCCGTTGCTCTTCTGGCGGAAGGGTATGATGCGGAAATGACCGTGCTCAGTAGGCATATCTACTTCCTCGCCCACCTCAATGAGCGACTCCTGCTGCAACCGATAGGCAATGAGGTCCTTGATAGTGATGACTTTCAGTCCATGCTGCTCAGCAAAGATTTGCAGTTCTGGCATGCGTGCCATCGTGCCGTCGTCGTTCATGATTTCCATCAAAGCTCCAGCGGGATAGAGGCCGGCCAACTTGCACAAATCAATAGCAGCCTCAGTATGCCCCGAACGGCGCAACACGCCATTATCCTGTGCGTATAGCGGGTTGATGTGTCCTGGACGCCCGAAAGTTTGCGGAGTAGACGAAGGGTCTGCCAGCGCCCGGATAGTAGCGGCGCGATCGTGAGCCGACACGCCTGTAGTGCAGCCTTCGAGCTTGTCAACAGTGATAGTAAAGGGAGTGCCTAATACTGAGGTATTCTCACTCACCTGACGGGGCAGGTCGAGTTCCTCGCTTCGGCTGATGGTGATGGGAGCGCAAAGTACGCCACGAGCATACTTCAGCATGAAGTTGACCATCTCAGGTGTGATCATCTCGGCGGCACAGATAAGGTCGCCCTCGTTCTCTCGGTCCTCGTCATCAACCACAATAACGAACTTGCCTTCACGGAAATCGGCTACAGCTTCGTCAATGGTATTGAGTCTAAATTCTTTCATATCGCGTTGTTCTTTAAGTTTCTAATGATATATTATCTCACACTTCCGATGAAGACTCCTCATTCGCCTTCTGCCGCTCGCCCAGTTCAGTTGCACGGGGAATGATATTGTCGGAAGTGCGCCTGATTTCGCGTAGGTCACGATAGAGACGAATTCTGAAACGAATCATTCGGAAGTAGAAGAAGATGCCCAATGGCAGGAACAGTCCTGTGATAATGTTCAGCAGGCGGCTCCGGAACGGACGAGTATGGGCATGGGTGGCAAGGATGGGATAGTTGTTCAGCTCATTCAGGATGACGGCATCTTTCGTATAGCCCAAATCCTCAATAGCCACTTCAAGCACCTCGCTGATGTGTTCTATCTCATGATCGTCGCCCGGACGGAAGAATACTGCGATAGGCGAAGGCCAGCGTAACAGTTTATGCTCCTCGGAGTAAGCTTCTATATCGCGGTTGATGCCTTCCAGCATCTTCACATCCAACAGATAGTCTGGATCGGAGATAATCACCTCCTTGCGCACAATGTTTCGCTTCATGCGGAGACCAAGCACACGCATAAAGAACAACCTGTAGGCATCCATACTAAACACGGTGGAGTCCTTATTTGCCTTATAGGTAAAGAATACTGCCAACGGTGTCAAGACCATCGTGGAGATCCACTTGCCGAACCATATCGTCCACTCGCCTTCCCTCGCCATTCTCATGCCGGAATTCTCAAACACGTAGTAAACAATAAATACAAGCACCGACACAATGACTGGCACACCAAGTCCACCCTTTCGGATAATGGCGCCCAACGGTGCACCGATGAAGAAGAAAATGACGCACGACAAGGCCAGTGTAAACTTGGTGAGCACTTCAATCTTATGCGTACGCAATTCTCGGTTCTCCCAGTAAGCATAGTCTGATTTCATGGACACATCGTTCAGCATCTGCTCGGATTGCTGAACAGCCGTCCTCATGGTCCGCAGGCGTTCGTCGCCACTGAGCTGATGACAGAGCGAATCGAAGTCGAAGCCTGCAGCCAACTGTTCCTGCATTCGAGTAGAGTCCTCGTGCGAAGGAACGGGCATAGCCATCACATATTCACGAGCTCCCTGATAGAACTGCACGCCAATACTGTCGCAACGATTCCTGATGGAGTCGAGGTCTTTCATTATCTTTCTATTGCTCTTCACCTTAGCGCTGTGGCTCAAGTCGGCCACCTCGTCCATATTGAAGCCTCCGTCGTAGTCGAGCAGTATCTGTTTCTGTCCGAAGGTCTCACGGCGATAAGGCACCTCAGCCGAGCCGCCGATGTCCTGCGAGCGCATGTTCTCGAACCACTCGCCGCTCCAGAGCGTGAGCAGCAGGTGCTTCTTTTCCTCAGTCGACTGCAACATGCCGGAATCGGCCAGGATAATGGCTTGGTCCTCATAGCTGCCTGTGCGACGATAGATCATGATGCCATAGAGGTGGCCCGACTCAAGATCCTTTTGCTGTACATACAGGTTAGTATCAGGCAGTCCGTCGTAGAATATGCCTTCCGGTATCTCGAGTTCGGGACTCGTCTGCTTCATGGCCAGCAACAGTCTGCCAAAAGAGCGGTTAGCATCCGGTCCTATCACATCCTGGAAATAATAGGAGATGCCCGTGATGCAGATGACGATGAAGATGAGCGAGCGCATGGACTGCATCAGGGAGATGCCGGCTGCCTTAATGGCCGTCAGCTCAGAGCTCTCGCCCAGATTGCCAAAAGCGATGAGTGAAGAAAGGAGAATGGCCAACGGCAAAGCCTGCGGCACAAGCATCAGGCCCATATACCAGAAGAACTGAGCAAGTACGTCGAGCGTCAGTCCCTTTCCGATGAGTTCATCGACATATCGCCACAAGAACTGCATCATCAGCACGAACTGGCAAATGAAGAAAGTTCCCACGAAAAGCAGTCCAAACTGCTTGCACATGAACATATCGAGTTTCTTGATGCGAAACATTCCCGTTCCTCGTTTTTTCTTTAATCAGCCTGCAAAATTAGCAATAAATTATCAGAACGCATTACGTTTTTCAGTTTTTTAAGGTTGCAATCCTTTGCAGGTCAGAGTTTTTTGTCTATTTTTGCAAGCAAAAACTATACATTTCAATCAAATATCAACAAACAAAAAACTTTTCTCTATGAAAAAACTCTTTACTTTAGCACTGCTGATGCTGGGCCTGAACTTAGGCACAGCCGACGCACAGGAAAGGAAGACTTGGGACTTCACCCAAGGCATCAGCGACGAGACCATCGCCGACCTGAAGGCCGATGCGAACTGGACTGTCACGACGAATGATGACGGATCGTTCAAGCAGGCTAACGAAGCAACAAAGCTCTCAGGCCCCTTCATGGCTAACGGGAAACTGATTCAGGAGCTGGAAGGACTGAGCCTCGGCACTGCCGGACTGAGCAAGAACAACAATGTCATCATCTTCCCTAACAAGTTCCGACTGAACCGTAACAATTCGGAAATCATTTTCCCACAACTGAGAAACGGACAGACCATCACAATCGTGGGTCGCTCTGCCAACTCTACGGCTGAGAACCGTGGCATCAAGGCCGCCTACGACTACATGCAGCTCATCGAAGGTCCTGAGGACTGTCTCATCAAAGCATCCTTAGGCGAGGTGACCCTGAAGTGGCAGGGGGTGACCAGCGAGACAGAGCCAGTGGACATCAAGTTCAAGATGATTACTGGCGGCGTTGACTTCTCGCTGTTCATGATTGACGAAGGAGATGCCCCTGAAACCACACAGATTGCCTATCTGTATAACGGAATGGAAGAAGACCAGATGCTCAATCACATGCAGGCTAACGAGCTCTTCGTCACGACACCCATCGACGTGACCACATCGACGATTACCGCTGAGCAGCTGCAAGGCTACGACGTGACCATCGTCGGTGCCGGCATGCCTGCCGACAATGCTGCAGCCCAGGTTGTCAAGGAAGCTATGCCCTGGACGCCCGTGCTCAACCTGAATGCCGACCTCTATACGACATGGGGCTATGGCGAGCCGATCGAGGTACCCTCGGTCATTGTCGCCAAGAACACGAAGGACAAGCTCTTTGCAGACATTACATTCAACGACGCAATGGGCTTCAATGCCATCGTGCTGAATGACGATATGGCAGAGACAAAGGGACTGTTCCTGAACGAGTATTTCGCTGGCGACCCCACACCGGCAGCAACATTAAACGATACTGGTGACGGCCCCGACGACAACATCGTGGCCATCCACACACACAACATCGGCCACAACGGCTACATCTATCTGCCATACACTGAGAATTACACAGATGATGGATTCACACTTTTTGACAATGCCATCAACCTGTTAAAGAAATCGAAGAGCGAGATTACCCCGGCTTCAGCACCCACCATCAGCCGCGTGTATAAGGACAAGCTGACACTGGTCGCCATCAAGGCTCCTGCTCAGCCAAAGGCGCGCGTGTTCTACACCACCGACGGTTCTGAACCGACTACCGAGAGCACTCTTTACACCGATACCATCAAGCTGACTGAGCCCTGCACCCTGAAGGCAGCTGCCATTGCCGAAGGCTACACGCTGAGCAACCCGGTACAGCTGGAAGTGCTCATCAAGGAGCAGCCCAAGACACCGGTCATCACTGCCGAAATGAAAGGCGCTGAGACCACCATCAAGATAGCTTGCGAAAGCGAGGATGCCGATATTTGGTACAACTTCACTGGCGAAGTAGATACGTTGAAATCTACGAAATATGTCGATACCATCGCAGTCGTTATCACCATGCCTCAGAATGTCACCGCCTTTGCAGTGGCTGGCGGCGAGGTATTCTCTGAAGCAGCTCACCAGCGTGTTCTGGTTGAGCAGCCTCGCGTGGTGATTGACGTAACTGCCCATTTCAATGCTACCCAGTGGACTGCCGACAACAATCCTGCAGGTCTGGCTGTGGCCAACGGCAAGGGCATGTTCTCATGGGGTGCTTCGGCAGCTTCGATGTACACAGGTGAGGGAACTCCTGGAACAGATTCCCAAACAGGCGATGAAATCACCATTTACACCGATGAAGACCTCCGCGAACCCGAGGTGGTGAACGAGCCGGGCGAGAATCCTGAATGGAAGCTGGTTTCGCGCGGCACATGCCTCATCTGGCAGAACCTGGGCGCACAGACCACTAACTTTGGTGACAACAGCAACTATAACCCACTCTACTCTACCGACGTGGATTCACTGTTCCCCGTTACGAAGAACGACATCCAGTTCTACAAGTTCTATGAAAATGAGCCTGGCAACGGTTCGATTGCATCTATCAATAAGTATCAGGCACCGCTCGACGTGGTGGTTCTGGCCAACATGGCCGGCGGTCCGCTGCTCGTACAGGTATCTGCCGACGAGCAGAACTGGCAGACCATCGGAACCATTGAGAAGAATGGATACAGCCGTTTGTGGAGCAAGTTCACTTGCAGCTACGACGGCACCGACAAAGTGTTCGTCCGCGTCACGGAGGAAGCCACCTCTGCCGGTCCGAAGGTGTTCGACATCTACGTCGCCAACCAGGGCGAGAAGTCGAACGCTCTGCTCGAAGAACTGCAACAGGAGCTGACTGGCATCCATGAGATTGCTGCCCAGCCCGCTACAACAGTTCCTGCAGGCATCTACCGCCTGAACGGTGTACGCCTCAACAGCCTGCAGCGTGGACTGAACATCGTTGTCGGTCAGGACGGACAGGTTCGCAAGGTGATGATGAAGTAAACGAAAACGATTACGACACATTTTTATAAGAAAAAGCCGGACTTCCTTTTGGAGGTTCGGCCTTTTTTTCTATCTTTGCATCCGTAATTACATATTGTTAAGACAGTTCACATACTTTTTACTAAAACTATTTTTTTAAATTCTAATCTTATGAAGAAAATCTTTACTTTAGCTGCATTGCTCGTGCTGGCCATAGCGGTCAACGCACAGGGCTACCGCAAGTGGGACTTCACGAACTGGAGTGCCACCACCGTTGAGAATCTACAGAACGCGGCTGCTACTGGCGGCGTGACTGGCGGAACATGGTCGGACACAGAGAAAGCAAACGGTGACAATCCCCAAGTAGGCAACTGCTATTGGTCGTATGGAAGCAACATCGATGCTGATGGCAACCTGACTGTCGGCGACGCCGTGATTGCCGAGACTGAGGGACTGGTGTGGAACACCGCCTACACTTCTCGCCGCTCGCTGGCTATTGCTGTGAACTATCCTTCTACCTCTCTCGGTGAGTATGGTGGTCCGCAGTATTTGTGGCTTGGCGGCGGCAAAGCCAAGTCGGCCAGTGCCCGCATCTGGTGCTTCAAGATTCCTAATGTGCGCATCGGTCAGAAAATCACCATCACGGCTGAGTCGCACAAGCCCTCTGACTCACGCGGTGTCTCACTCTTCGTAGGCGACTGCACCGACGATGCCAATCAGATAGGCGAGTCGTTCACTCCGAAGACCCTCGAGTCCTATACTTGGGAAGAAGGATGGACCCTGCCTGAGGGTTACGTGGCTGAGGGAGAGACCGTAGATATCATCGTCTATAACACCAACGGCTGCCACCTCTACAGCATTGAAGTGGGCGACAACACACAGAAGTCGAGAGTTGCTTTCCTGTATAACGGAACGCTGAGCGAAGACCGTGCCTACACACAACTGAGCACCGACGAGCGCTTCACCGTGGAAGCCGTTGAGGCTACAGGTGCATTCACCATGGAGACCCTGACCGCTTATGATGCCATCGTTATCAGCTCGACCCTGACCAATGCCGATGCCATCGCCTCACTGAAAGCCATCCAGCCCTTCGTACCCACACTGAACCTGAACCCCGCCATCTATGCGACATGGGGCTATGGAGCCATTGGCACCAACGAGCAGCAGTTTGCTCAGCTGGTGAACACCAACCATGCACTCTTCCGTAACCTCCAGATCTATGAGAGCGAAGGTATTTCAGCTCTTCAGATCACCAACACCAACTCTTTCAAGGGCGTAACGCTCACCAACTACTTTGCCAACGACGAAATTCTGGCTACCGTGATGGACAGCGAGGATGTAGCCATCCACGGCCACAACCTGTCGCACAACGGCTACCTGTTTGTTCCCTACACACAGGAGACACTGGCCGATGCCGCTACGCCCCAGCTGCTGAACAATGCCATCTACGTGCTGGTGAACTCGAAGGCTAAGGTCACTGCTGCTGCAAAGCCCACCATCAAGCTCGACTATAAGAATCTCAACACCGACGTGACCATCACCTCTACAGCACCGATGGCCCAGATTTTCTATACGCTCGACGGCAGTGAGCCCACGGAGCAGAGCCAGCTCTACACTGAGCCCTTCAACGTGAGCACCGCTGGTGTCACCGTGAAGGCCGTGGCAAAAGGCGACGGCTATCTGCTGAGCGAAGTGGCCGAGGCAGAAGTTGCGCTGAAGCAGCAATTAGAGAAGCCGACGATCGCAGTTGAGAAAGAAGACGGGCAGTCAAAGGTTACAATTTCACATCCACAGGAGGGTGTTACTATCTACTACAACTACACAGGTTCTGCAGACATCACAAAGTCAAGTCCTGTAACGGCTGACCCCATCATCGTGACAAAGCCAAAGACCATCTATGCCTTTGCTGTTGCCGAAGGCTATGTAAACTCTGAGCTGGACTCAGCCTATGTGGACGTACAGAACGTGAATGTTCGCCTCGATATCTTGAAGCACATGGATGCTAATTCCACTGACTACAACAACGGCAGCACCTCAACAGCCTACTACTTCAGCTGGGGCAAGAACAAGAGTGGAGCAAACGGTCACCCCTACTACAACCCTGATGTATTCACAGAGGAGGAGCCTACTATTGACCCTGAGACAGGTGACGAGATTCCCGGCAAGAAGATTTATACCGAACTGAACACCGAGGAGGAAGTGGATTTCCAGACTGGTTGGGCCCTTCGTTCGCGCGGTCAGATTGTGGACTGGGAGAACTTAGAGTCTGGCACCAATTATGGTAATAACAGCGGCTATAATTTCGCCACTATCGAGGACAACGATCCCGACTTCCCTGCCACAAAGGGTCTGATCAACCTGGCCGACAAGAACACCGAGCCTGCCGATGCCACATTCCCCTACAATGCCTACATCGTTTCTACTGAGAAGTTCAAGGGTCCGTTCGACGTGATTGCCTACGTGGGCAGCATCGTGAAGCCAGAAAACGAAGCCAAGCACCAGTTCGTCATCCAGACCTCGGTCGATGGCAACGCATGGGACAGCGCATGGGAGACACTGGGCGACTCCATCCTGATTCAGAACAAACAGCGCCTCACCACAAAGGTGGTTCGCAGCTATGAAGGAGCCGATGAGGTCTATGTACGCCTCTACCTCGCCAACTTCAACTCGAAGATTGGTATCTACGACATCTACATTGTCAATGCAGGTGAGAAGACTCAGGAGTTCATGAATGGTATTGAGGAGATTGCTCCAGCACCCGCTGTCAGCACTGTTATCTACAACATCAATGGCGTGCGTCTCAACGCCCTGCATCGTGGTCTGAACATCGTGCGAAAGAGCGATGGAACCACGAAAAAAGTGATGGTGAAGTAAGCGTCAACACCTGATATTCATCATCGAGCCCCAAAAGCGTTACTACTTTTGGGGCTCGATTTTTATATATTGCTATAGCAGGACATCGTTTTGTCGTGATAAGATAATAACGATTCCCGTGAATAACGGAATGCCGAAAACTACACATTAGTTCTCGGCTTCATCGCTGATGATCTGTGTGCCACGTACACGGTCGCCTTCCTTCAGGCCCTGTTTAATCTCAATGTTCACACCATCGCTCAGTCCTGTCAGTACATGACGGCGCTCATAGGTCTTCTCCTTGTCAGCGCCACTGACCACATAGACGAAGGTGCTGTCACCACTGAACTCGATAGCGCTCTCTGGCACACTGACCACCTGCTGTGCCGACTGCAGCACAATCTCAGCATTGGCACTGTAGCCCGAACGGATGTTGCTATGGTCGCTCACCTTCACTGCAGCCTTGATCTCAAACTGGTTGGCACCATTGTTCTGCGTAGCCTTGGGCGACACATACTCCAGGGCCGCCTCGAAGCTCAGATCTTGCAAGGCGCCGATGGTGATCTTCATCGGCACGCCAATCACCAGCTGTCCCACTTCTGTCTCGTCTATATTTCCGCGGAAAATCAGATCCTGCATGTTCGCCACGACCGCGATTGTAGTACCGTCGTTGAACGTGTTCGAGTTGATGACTGAATTACCCACCTTTACTGGCACATCGAGAATCACGCCACTGATGGTAGAGCGGATGAGTGTTGACGAAGCCGAAGCATTCGACTTGCTCACACCGTCACGCACCACCTGCAAGGCATCGTCGGCAGCAGCTTTCTCCTCTACCGCCTGCTTCATTTGCTGGCGCGACTTCTCGAACTGCTCCTCGCTCACCAGGTTCTTCGCATGCAGTTTCTCAATGCGCTGAAAGTCGGTCTCCGCCTGTTGCAGGTTAATTTCCGCCAAACGCACACGACTCTCGGCACTCGACAGTTGACTCATATCGGGTATCACCTTCACACGGGCAATCACCTCGCCTTGCTGTACCGTCTGTCCTGGCTCTTTCATCAGTTCGGCAATGATGCCCGATATCTGCGGCTTGATGTTCACCTCATTACGAGGCTCAATGGTGCCAGTGATGATGGTCGTTTTCTCAATGTTCCTCTTCTCAGTCAATAGCTCCGAGTAGATGACCTCCTTCGGCTGACTCTTCTGCCAGAGGAACACGAATGTGCCGATAAACACGAGTGCAATGATTGCGGCAATGATTAGTTTAGTGTACTTCTTCATATTTTTTTCTTTTTTATAGGGCTTATGAGACTTATGAGACTTATGGGTTTCGTGGGATAAACTCTTATTCGTCCCTCATGGCATCAACGGGCTTGATGCTCATGGCGCGTGAGGCAGGTGCCAGTCCGGCAAGCATACCCATCACGCTGATGATGGCTGCACAGAAGATAGCGGTCCAGAAATCCACCTGAAAGTGGGCGGTAAGGATACCGTCCTCGGTATTGGCCAGTTCCAGCATCTGCAGGATGGCTACGGCAAAGAGGATGCCACTCATGCCAGCCACAAGTGTGAGCACGATGCTCTCTGAGATGATTTGCGTGAGAATCATACGCGGTGTGGCTCCGATAGCACGACGGATGCCTATCTCCGTGGTTCGCTCACGCACTGTCACCATCATGATGTTGCTCACACCGATGGCACCGGCCAAGAGTGTGCCGAGCCCCACGAGCCAGATGAGGAAGTTCACACCACGAAACAGCGAGTCGAGCATCTGGAACAGCACTTCAGTATTGAACACCATAATACCCTTTTCATCGTCGGGATTCACAGTATGAGCACGCCCAATGACACTGCGCAGCTTGGGGGCGAGCGTACTCATTACTACTCCTGAACGGCCAGTGACTGCAATCAAATCGACCGAATTGCCTCGATTATAGGCTTGCTGCATCATGGTGATGGGGATGGTCACGCCCGTTCCTTTCTCCACACCAAAGCTCATGCCTTCAGACATATTATAATCGACGCCCACCACGCGATAGTAGATTCCATCGATGCAGATACTCTTTCCGCACGGGTCGCCCCCGCCAGGGAACAGCTGTTTATAGATCTTCTTTCCGATGACGCATACTTTTCTCCGCTGTGCCATGTCCATCTCGTTCAGATAGCGCCCATAGAACATTTGCGGTTCCACGATGTGCTGATAGTCGGGTGTAGTACCCACAGGAGCGGCAGTGGTCTTGCGATCACCAAAGGTAGCCACGCTTCCCGACCGCTGAATCATGGGAGCCACCCTGTCCAGTTCCGGCACCTGTTGCCGCAGTCGCTCCACGTCCTGATAGACCATGCCCCAATAGCGTCCTTTCTGAAATCCCTTATAGGCTTTGGTCGTGCGCTGCGCCCATATCATTGACGAGTTGGTGGCGAAGCCTGCAAAGGTGCTGTCGAGCTTTTCTTGCAACCCCTTGCCGCCGCCCATGAGGAAGACGAGCATGAACACGCCCCAGAACACACCGAAGCCTGTCAGGAGCGAACGGCTCTTGTTGCGCGTTAGGGTGTCGAGAATCTCGCGATAGGTATCAAGGTCTGGGCGCATGGGTGGGAGTTTTTGGGGACTGAATAATTATCGGACTATTCTGCTCTTAGGGCTTCGATGGGACGGATGCGGGCTGCCTTCCATGCCGGGATGAGCCCGGCCAGAGTACCGGCTATGATCATGACAAGGGTGGCCTCTATACACACATCGAGCCCCACAGTGGGATTCACGAACATGGTTGCCTTGAACAGTCCGGCATCTACCTGCATTTGACCGATGGTGGCATCCATATACTCATTGGCGGCAATGCCGAACAACATGCCCACGTAGCCGAAGAAGGTGGTGATGATGATGCTCTCGGTGATGATGAGCCGCAGGATGCTCCAGGGCTTGGCTCCGATGGCTTTGCGGATGCCGAACTCATGGGTGCGCTCCTTCACAGTGATGAGCATGATGTTCGACACACCTACCACACCGCTCAGCAGCGTGAGCAGTCCTATCACCCAAAGGGCGGTGCGCAGGATCGACATGCCCTTCTCCATCTGCATGGCCTGTGTGAAACGATTCCATATCCAAATGGCCGATTCATCGTCGGGAGCCGCCTGGTGGTTGGCATTCAGGCGCTGCTGATAGCGCCGCTCGAACTTTTCATTATCTGCCTGAGTGGGCAGTCCGTGGAAGGAATATTCGATGGTGGAGAGTTCATTGCCTCGCCCATACATGACCTGCAGCGTAGTGAACGAGGTATATGCCTCGTTGTTCTCGCGGCTCTCATCGTCCTTATAGATACCCACTACGAGGAACATGAAGTTATCGACCTTCACATGGTGTCCCACCAGTGAGGCATAGTCTCGGTTCAGTTCCTTGGCCTGCGAACGGCTCAAGGTCACCACCTTGCGTTCCTGCTGAATGTCTATCTGATTGATGAAGCGCCCACAGAGCATTTCCTTCTTGTCAATGGTGAAATGGTTGGGAAAGACACCGCACAGTCGCGAGTTCACGTACTCCTTGCCAAAGCTAACCACAACCGACTGCGGAGCCTGCACCTCGGCACCCACCTCGTCGATATGGTCAGTGAACTCCGTCTGCGTGGCTCTCAGGTCTTTGCTGTCCAGCGTGATGGATCGTCCCTCCGACAGTCCATGATAGGCTTTCTCGGTGAAACCGCCAAAAACCTTCATCGAGTTCGACAGGAAGCGTGTGTTTTGTTTTACCTGCGCATTGAGCAGTCCGTTACCGGCACCGAGCAGCACCAGCAACATGAAGATGCCCCACGCCACGGCAAAGCCTGTGAGCGAGGTGCGCAGTTTGTTGCGACGAGCCGTCTGCCAGATCTCAGACAATAATTCCATCCTTTATCCTAATAATCCTATTCGTCTTCTCAGCCACCGTAGGGTCGTGCGTCACGATGACCTGCGTCATACCCTCGCGCTCATTCAGGTCTTTCAGCAGTTGCATCACCTCCACACTCGTCTTCGAGTCGAGCGCTCCAGTAGGCTCGTCGGCCAGAATGATTTGTGGCTTCGTGATGAGCGCCCGGGCGATGGCCACGCGCTGGCGCTGTCCGCCGGAGAGTTCGTTAGGATAGTGTTCTGCCCAGTCGAGCAACCCCAAGCGCTCCAGATAATCCAGCGCCATTGTGTGTCGCTTCTTGCGGGAAACACCTTGATAGAACAGCGGCAGTTCCACATTCTCCACCGCTGTCTTGAACGAGATGAGATTGAACGACTGGAAGATGAAGCCGATCATGTGGTTGCGATACTCGGCAGCCCTGGTCTCGCTCAGGTTCTTGATGAGCACATCGGCCAGGCGATATTCTCCTGAGTCATAGTTGTCAAGGATGCCGAGGATGTTCAGCAGGGTGGATTTGCCCGAACCGCTAGCCCCCATGATACTGACGAACTCACCTTTCTCTATGTCGAGGTTGATGCCCTTCAGCACATGTAGCGGCTGCGCTCCGTAGTATGTCTTGTTCACATCGCATAGATGAATCATGCTGTTCGTTTCTTCGTTTTCTTAGTTCTTGCTCCGATTGATTCGGCAAAGTTACTATTAAACTGCGAAATAGCAATAGTTAGCCTCTACTTTTTTGCATAGACATCCATTGATACGCTATATCTTCGATGCCGAGACCGAGCAATTGCATCTGACGGAACAGTTCTGGCAGTTGTTTTTCCAGAAAGTCAGTTCGCCGCTGATGCAGAATCTGTTCACGTGCACCAGGGGTGACAAAATAGCCCAGTCCGCGCTTGTTATAGATAATGTTGGCTCGGGCCAACTCGTCGTAGGCTTTCACTGCCGTATTGGTGTTCACCTCAAGCATCACGGCGTATTCGCGCACCGACGGTATGCGATCGTCGGCCTTATAGGTACCAGCCAGGATCTCGTCGCACAGCCGATCAGCCATCTGCAGGAATATTGCTTTATCTGAATTGAATGTCATGGAATCGGGGAATGATGAGTGACTTGAAAAGTGAATAACGGCAGAACAGCCTGTAGGCCATCAGCAGGAGGACGACCGCCAGCAACAAGAGGAAGGGCGCATGCCAGGGTGACTGCCCATAAGTGTTGATGAAGAGATAGGCGCCAGCATAGACCGTGATGCCCGTCAGCAGCCAGCCCGAATAGCCTGCCAGCGCACTGTAGAACAGAGAGAGGACATGGATCATGAGGATGAGGGCCCATGACTGAATCATGAACCGCAGGCTTCCGGGAGAAGTCGCATGAAGCGTCAGCCAATCCCACATGTGGCTGAAGAATGCAGGAATGGCGCTGGGCAGACGGCCCTGCTCAATAAGTAGCGGCAGAAGAAGCATGCGTGCAAGGTCGCCCACGACGAAAGCCCCCACCAAGCACACGAACAGCACTGGCACATAGATCACCCATAGGGCCAGGAACTTCTCCAAGTTCGTGGCAGGAAGCATGAGCAGCTGCCGGCCTGCATGCCTGCGATGGAGCGTACTGAAGGCGAAAGTGGCACCGACGCACATGTAGAACGTAAGCATCAGAAGACTGATTCCGCCCACTTTTTCCATCGTTCGCATGACAAAACCCGCAGACAGGGGGGCACCGGGCGATGCGTAGGCATTCACAGTGTAATACATGGCATAGGTCTCATACCCGGCGAAAAACACAACGGCCATGAGGAAAAGATTCCACAACTTACGGGATTCGTAGGCGGAAAGCCAACGGAGAACGCGAGAGAATCGCGACAAACGGAACTGTGGGGTCATAGGATAGCAAGGTATTTATGTCCGACGATGGTTCTCAGGGGGAAGAGCTTGTAGGCTGCTACATAGTGAACAGCCGCCAAGACGGAGAGAAGGACTGACACGGGCAGTGTCCAGCTGTCATACAGACCGCCTGCCATTTCGGTAGCATAATCGTCACGCAGCCACATAAAGGGGAAGAGCAGCACCAACGGGACAATGGCAAAGAGCACGGCATTGCGCCGAATGACTGTAGCGCTGAGCACACACAACGAGTGCCACCATACAAGGGGACAGAGATCGTCGAGGAGCGCCAGCAGTTCGAAGTGGCCTTCAACGTAATAGTCGCGCAGCAGGAGATGCTGCACAAAATCGGGCAGACCAGAAACGAAGACGGCAGGATAGAGCATGTAGTAAAGGCAACTGCACAGCACATCGGAAACGATGAAGCCCACGAGCAGCAAGATGAGATTGCCCACTGTGAACAGCAAAACGCTTACCACGAATTTTTCTTGCATAGTGGACGGCAACATCAGGTAGCCATGTGCGGTTGGCTTGTTGCCCAGCCAAGTGAACATAGCACAGACTGCAATGCAAAGCATGTTGGCCCCGATGGTCCAATAGGAGCTGACGGCTTTGCTGGCTCCTCTGCGAAGTACTTCCTCATTGAGATTAGACATGCCGACATCTATCAGATGGAAGCTCATGAACAGGATGACCCATACTCCGAGGATGATGAACAGCATCCTGCTCCCTGGCATCTGCCAGCGCAATAGCCGCCAAAGGCGGAAAAGTGACAGGTTATTGGTCATTGCAAGGCTCCTTTCGTTACGGCATTGAACAGAAGTTCCAGATTCAGCTGGGTCTCGGGCTCATCGGGTGTGCGCGGTGTGATCACGGAGAGACCCTGTGGAGAAGGCTCTGAGTAGAGAACGACATCATGGTTGCCACTTACCTGACAGGTGGTGAAGGCATAGCGCTCGGTGAGCGAGGCCACACGCTCATCGAGCTGAAGCGTGGATTCATCGCTCAGAATGAGGATATGGTCGAGCAGCGACTCCACATCGTGCACCTGATGGGTAGAGATGATGATGGTTCGGTCGTCGGTCATGTTCTGCGCAATGACCTTGCGGAACTGGCTCTTCGAGGGAATATCAAGGCCATTGGTTGGCTCGTCCATCAGCAGATAGCGGGTACGGGTGGCCAAGGCAAAGCTGATAAGTGCCTTCTTCTTTTGGCCCATCGACAGGGCAAAGAGTTTGGCATCACCTGCAAGTTCAAACTCATGCAAGCACTGGTCGAGCACCTCGCGACTGAAGTTGGGATAGAACGGAGCATTCATCTTTACATATTTATCGAGCGTGGCCAGCGGAAATTCAAACTCTTCAGGCACCATATACAACTGTTCCAAGAGTTCTGGCCTGCGGTCGATGCTTCGGTAGGAATCACCATTCCCCACGTTGCACTCCACCTCACCTTCATCAGGACGCAACAACCCCGAAATGAGATAGAGCAGGGTCGATTTGCCAGTGCCGTTCTTTCCCAGCAACCCATAGATGCAGTTTTCATGCAACCGCAGGTTGAAATCATCGAACACCGTATTTTTCTTAGAGTAGCGGAAACTCAAATGCTGAATGTCAATCATATCTCTTTTCGTTTGATCGTTATTTCGAATCATGTGTACTACTTTATTAGTACACTGCAAAAGTAATACTTTTTCAAATAAACAGCAAATAGATGGAGAGAAAACTGACAGCAATTAACATCCTTTAATAGTGCATTCAGTCATTTGATTCATCTGTTCCCATCTGTTCCCATCTGTTTCCATCTGTTTCTCATAAAACAACCTGAATATCAATACGTTGCAAAGAGAAACAGATGAAACAGATTTTTTTCAAACTTTTTCTATACAGTCTATAGACATTACGAAGAGACATAGTTTTTGCCATCACTTGAGATAGCTTTAGCAACAAAACGATTTAGGCTCAACCATAGCACGATATAGCCTAAATCACAACACGATATAACCTAAATCACAATATGACATAAACTAAATCGTCATACGATATAAACTAAATCGCAACATGATATAGCCTAAACCATAAAGTGACATCGCCTTGACCATGAGAT
>ODAI011830399.1_pt1 | contig 18332 bp, 19 predicted proteins | sample 1539321 | NCBI WGS metagenome assembly ODAI01 (sample SAMN02144231, study PRJEB22623) | gut metagenome | biome: sheep rumen | host: Ovis aries | place: New Zealand | reverse complement strand
ATGTAGTCTTCCTCCGTACCGATCGTATTGATGTAGTAGTACGGAGCAACTTCATAGTGTTCGTTATCGAAGCTGATGGCTAACCAGGTTGTGGTCGGATTGCCGATCAGGTTGCCGTTGTCGTCGATTTCGTAGATGTTGTCGGAGCCGAGATCGATGTATCCGTTTCCGTCATCCACGTAGGCATGCAGCTGCAGTTTATCGACGAGATCCCACTGTTTTTCCGTTAAGGCGATCTTGTTGTTCTTCCAGTTCAGATCGGCATCGAAGTGGTTCTCCGTGATGTATTCCGCCACGGAGCGGGTATCGATGTTGCTGCGTCCGAACAGCATGTTCATTCCCAGCTGGAGTAAGAGGGCATACGGATCGTAGCTGGCTGTCTGCTGCTGCGGCGGTGTCTGCTGTGTCTGCGAAGGAACCGTTCTGCCTAAGAAGAGGTTCAACAGATGAGGGACATCGTCCACGCTGCTCTGGGAAGAGTAGGTGTTGTTGCTGTAGGAGCCGTTTCCTAAGGATGCGTACGGATTGGTGGATCCGCCTGAGGAGATCTGGCCGCCGCCCTGATAGGAAGCAAAGCTGCGGATGCAGTCACTGTAGGATTCATCCATCTCGATGGAATCGTATACCTTTAAGACGCGGTTGATATAGTTCAGAGAACGGTATGGGAAGTAAATGGATAAGCCATAGGAGTTCGCCATATCTTTCGTTGTCTTGTTGTACTTGATGCTGTTTAAGAGGGCCTGGGCCAGTTCGTTGCCTTCCGTGGTATTCACGCGGGAAGACATATCGACTAAGTCAACCATATCGATCTGCTGTGCCGATGCAAACTCACGGGAGCCGCTTCTGGCTTTGGAAATCGTCTTGTACTGCTGATTGGCAATCATCTCTTTGGAAGATGTGGAGAAAGCCTTCAGCTTGGACGGGACAGTCGCTTCAAATTCCGCCAGGTCGATCAGGGACAGGGTACCGCTCTGCTGCGGAACACGGCGTTCCGTTTCGGAGACGAAGCTGTCGATGATGTTCTTGCCGATTTCAATGGTCGGCATGGAAGTGTTGGCGGAGAGCTTTGTCAGCCAGTCCGTATAGTACCAGCCGATGCCCGGTTCGCTTTCTTCGGAAGCGACCATGTAGTCCGCATGTTCCGTCAGCATTAAGGCTGTTTCCGTTGTACCCATTAAGCAGGTGTCGAATCCGACGAAGTCCCACTTGACATCCGCTGCCGTTAAGACCTGATCGATTTCCGCAATGTCCATATTTCCGGCGCTGGAGTATTTTTCATCGTAGCCGTAGCCGCCGATCGTACCGGAACCGTGGTCCCAGAAGATCAGATCGTAACGGTCTGCCTGGTAGTTTTCCACGCCCCATTCAATGAAGGAGAGCAGGGTGTTCGGGTCAACCATGGCACCGTTACCGGCATTGTCCACCAAACGCTCCACCTGGCCGCCGTTGGAGATCTTGTAGATCTGGTTGACGGAGTTGGAGATCCAGTCGATGTGCCAGGACTTGCAGCCGCCGGTGTAGACGATTAAGTTGATGTTATCGGAGAGCGTCGCATTGGCCATCTCCTGTAAGTCGTAGGAAGCCATGGCGCTGCGGCTTTCCAAATCCGTTCCGCACATGTAGACAAGAATCGTGATGGTGTCACGGTTGTTGCCGCGGATCTTGGTATACTTTTCCCTGGCGCTGGAGTCAACGCTGGTATTCAGTTTTCCGGTATTCGAACCCAGATTCCATGTGCTGGAATAAGTGGTGGAGGAACCGGTGTAGTAATCGAAAATAGAGGCACGGCTGTCATCCTCCTGCGGCTTTTTATTGCCGAAGATGAAGAAGCCTGCGATGATTGCTCCCACGACAAGGAGAATCAGCAATGTCCGTAATGTACTGCGTTTCATAAGCCTATTTCCTTTTACCTGAGAACAGTTTCTTTAAGCCATTCACAATAGTCTTTAATCCGGTTGCGCTGTCGTTGGTGCCGACAGGTCCGCCTTTGACGATTTTTTCGGTTTTTTCAATCACGACATCTGCGTCAATCAGATTTTTCTTTCTCTGAACAGGTTTATTTGCCATTTAATTCTCCTCCTTGCTCATGTATGCACTTAAGACTTCCCGGAATTCTTTGGCTGTGGCCAGAGCTTTCGCATATTCCGGTGAATCTTTTTTGTATGCCGCAAATTCATTGGTGCGGATGCGGATCTCTCTGATCTGGGAAGAACCGAGTTTAATCACGAGATAGACATCGTAATCGTCCGTGCTTTCCGGATAGAGAACTTCCTCGATTCGGATATCCTTCATCTGACGGAAGTAGAAGATGTCCGGGTTTTCCGCTTCCCAGTTGTTCCGCTTGCTGAAGAGGAAACGGTTTCTCTTTTCTTCCACACATAAACGGTACTTGCCGTCAACTTCTTTGGACGGGCGGAAGTTGGCCAGTTTTTTCAGGTTTCTTTCCCGGTATTCCAAATGGTTTTTCATACGGGCGATCGATCTCCGCTTGATATCTTCGTCTGTCAGAAACGGCGATGCCTTTTTGGCGCAGTCCCTGCAGATCACACCGTCTTTGGCAACCTTGCTGCCAAAAGCCGTTAATGGATTCTGACACAGGGAGCAGACTTCATTATTCCTATGATCCATATTCTATCCTCCATGCTGTTTAATATATTATATCTTAATTTTATTCTTAATATGTGAATATTGCCATGCCTTCCTTTTCGATTCTATTATCCGGTCTCTGCGGGTTTGCCTGGTGTAACTTATGCGGGAAACAGTACAACTTATATGAAAAGAAGGCAGGGAAAATAGTTTTTTCCGCGGGTTTGTTTTATAATAAAGGCAACAGAAATGAGGTGTGATTTATGGCATTAATTACCTGCCCGGAATGCGGAAAACAGATTTCCAGTGAAAGTGAATACTGTGTACATTGCGGATATCCAATCAACAAGAAGGTGACTCTCGGCCCGAATGATTATGTGGTAGTTGTGACAGGTCACAGCGGAACAACTCTCACGCAGGCCATCAATGCTCTGGTGGATGTCTGCGGATATACAACAAGCGAAGCAAGCGAGATCATGAATAACCTGCCGCAGGAGATCGTCCTCGGTGTCAGCAGGGACACGGCTGTCTCCGTTGCCCAGGGACTGGATGCGGAAGGTCTGGATATTACCATTTACTATGGCGAGGAAGTTGTACCGTTTACGGTAAAGCGTTATGAAGGAACCGGCTTCTGGAAGACTCTGGGAATTCTGGGTCTTGTCAACAGCGCCATGCGCAGAAACATTTACTACCGTCCGTATCGCTACACATACCGTCCGACCCGTTATGTTGCCCCGCGTCCGCGGATCAACATCTTCGGTATGCCGCATATGAACCGCGGTGCGAACCCGCGCTTTGGCGGTCCGGTCAGCGGTCCGTTCCGCAATAACAGAGGTCCGGGAAACGGCCGTCCGAACAACAATCCGTTCGGCAAAAACGGCGGCAACAACCGCGGCTTCAACAAGTAAACCAACAAGGAATCATCCCGGAAACGGGATGATTTTTTTGTCCCTCCCTTAAAAAGAAAGGGGTTTTATATTATACTTTAGGTATGCGAATCGGTTATTTTATGACAGGGGAAACCCTGCAGAACAAACAGATTCTTTCCTTTCTGGAAAGGGTGAGTCAGACAGAGGAAACCGTTCTGATCATGGATGAGGGAGCGGAAGTGACAGGGATGGAAACCTGCCGTTTTTCCCGTAGGTTCTCGCCGGATAAGATAATCAAAAAGGAAAGCGTATATCCGTATTACGTGAAGATCAAGGATCTGCATCTGGATCTTTTGCACAGTTTTGCGCATTACGATCTGGGACTATTGGCTTATTATTCCGCCAATAAGCTGAATCTGCCGCTGGTTGTTACAGAGTGCACACCTATGGAAACACCAACGTCCTATCTCACAAAAAAAGAGGCGGGCATGACGGCAGCGGCATTGAAGCGGCTGATCTTCCATGTGGAAAAACTGACAGCATCCGTAAAACATGCCGCAGTGAGTTTGGAAGAGCTCAACGATGTCGCAGAGGTACAGAAGATATATGCGGATGTCTATGAGAAAAGCCGCAGCTCCTATACGGTAAAGGATACCAATTTCAAAAATGATGCGGTGCTGGTTACTCTGGAGAATCCTGCGGGTTCGCTGGATATCCTTTTACCGATCGATGCCTACGTGGAGTATCATCTCAGCGTCGGCAGCCAGATCGAGAAAGACGTGATTTCCACACTGCTCAGAGAGGAGAATCTTTTCCAGGCCTATCAGGGCGTGCTGAATAAACTGAAATACCGTGACCGGACGGTCCATGAAGTGGATGACTATCTGAAGCGCAGCTGGCACTTGACGGAAGCAGACCGTAGGGAGCTTCTGGAACGTTTTAAAGCGAAAGGGTATCTTGATGATACGCAATATGCCTATCAGTACTCTGATGCCTTAAAAGCGCAGAAACTCGGGCCGTCTGCCATTAAGGCAAAGCTTCTAAAAAAAGGAATTGCTCTGGATACAGTCAATGAAGTATTAAGGGAATATTCCGCAGAGGAGCGCCTTCAGGCAGCGGAAGAGTATGCCGAGAAGGTCAAAAAACAGGTAAAAAACAAATCTTTACGGCAAAAGAAGTCAATCCTGAAGACGAAGCTTCTTCAGAGAGGGTATAATATGGAGGACAGTGATACGGTTCTTTCCAACCTGAGTTTTGAGGAAGACGCATCACTGGAAGATGAAGTATTGGCAAAGGCGTATGCGAAAGTACTGCGCCGTTATGAGAAAAAGTACGAAGGAAGAACGCTGCGGGAGAATATTCTGCGCTCTCTGCTTACACAGGGTTTCTCGTACGATAAGATCAGCGAACTGCTGGAGAGAAGTGAGGTTAGCGAAGATGATTAAGAAATATGTGGTCGATTTTATGGAAGGGGAAATGGTCAGTACACCGCTTTTGATCAGCAATGTCAACAAGGGTGTTACTTCCAACGGAGCTCCGTATCTTTCGATTACCTTCTCCGATAAAACCGGAACCATTGAAGGAAAACTGTGGGATGTCAAGGAAGAACAGATCGCCATCTGTAAGGCGGGTAGTGTGATCTTGGTGGACTGTGACATTTTCAAATATAAGAACAATCTGCAGGCGAAAGTGCATTCCGTAAAGGAATTGAAAGAGGGGGAATACCATTTGGAAGACTTCCTGGTCTCTTCGGAAGTACCGCTCGATACGATGCGTGCGGAGATTATGAAAACCATCGGGGAGATCCGGAATCCGATCCTGCATGAGGTCGTTCTGAAAGCCGTCAGCGATGCCGGGGAGAACTTCTTCACATATCCGGCCGCAAGCAAGAACCACCACAACTATGTGGGAGGTCTGGCGGAACATGTCTACGGCATGTTACAGGTCGCCAAGGCATTATGCAACATCTATCCAATGCTGAATAAAGACCTTCTTTTGAGCGGTGTCATTGTCCACGACATCGGCAAACTGCAGGAGCTCAGCGGCAATCTGGTAACGGAATATACGACAAGCGGCAAGCTGTTGGGACATATCTCCATCATGCAGGCACAGCTGTTGGAAATAGCCACGGAACTGGGTTATGAGAATACGGAAGAGATCACACTCTTACGCCATCTCGTTCTTTCCCATCATGGGGAATACGAATACGGTTCTCCGGTTCTGCCGTTAACACCGGAAGCGGAAGCATTGAATTATATCGACAATATCGATGCCCGCATGAACATGTTGAAAAAGGCCTTAAGCCAGGTAAAACCGGGAGAATTCACCAGCCGAATCTTCTCACTGGACAACCGCAGCTTCTATAAGAACAATCTAAAATAAAACAAAGTCCGTGATCTCACGGACTTTCTGCTTTTATTCGTTGATTAATAACATCCTGTCATTGTCAAAGGATTCTTTTTGTATTGTCTTGAAGGCGGAAAGCAGGTCTTCCACGCTCATGTTCTCCCGTTCTTCTCCGGAGAGATCCATTAAGATCTTTCCGTCATGCATCAAAAGAGTGCGGTTACCGACATCCAGTGCCTGCTGCATGTTGTGGGTGATCATTAAACAGGTGATCCTGTTTTCCTTTACGATCTTCTTGGTCAGCTCCATGATTTTCGCAGCAGAGTTCGGATCGAGTGCTGCCGTATGCTCGTCAAGCAGGAGCAGCTTTGGCGGATGAATGGTTGCCATTAACAGGGTAAGGGCCTGCCGCTGTCCGCCGGAGAGCAGTCCGACCGGTGTATCCAGACGGTCTTCCAGCTGCATGTTCAGCGCTTTGAGCTGTTCGCGGAAGAATTCCTTCTCGCTCTTACGGGTAATGGAAAGCCAGCCGCCTTTGCCCTGGGCCAAAGCCAGATTCTCCAGAACCGTCATTTCGGATGCGGTTCCGCTTAGAGGATCCTGGAAGAGCCTCCCGATATTTTTGGCACGGATGTAATCCGGCGTATGGGTAATGTCTTTCCCATCCAGGAAGATCTGTCCCTGATCCAGCTCGAAGGAGCCGCAGATGGCATTGAACAGGGTGGACTTTCCGGCACCGTTGGAGCCGATGATCGTGACAAAGTCTCCCTGCGCCACTTCCAGAGAGAGGTCTCTTAAGGCAATGTGGCTGTCCGGGCTGTTCGGATGGAACGTCTTCTGTACATGATTAATTTTCAGCATAGCGTTTCTCCCCGAAGTGATACTTCTTCTTCAAATAAGGCAGGGCGATGGCCAATGTGACGATCAGGCTGGAGATAAACTTCAGCATGAAGGCCGGCATATGGAAACGCAGCGCTGCAGCATAGATCAGACGGAAGATGACAGCTCCCAGAATGGAAGCGAAGATCCTCACACCCATCTTATTGCCGTGGTAGATGGTTCTTCCGATCAACAGGGAAGCCAAAGCAATCGTCAGGATTCCCGAACCGATATCGATATTGGTGGATTTCTGCATCTGTCCCAAGAGACATCCTGCCAGAGCAGTAATGCTGTTGGAAAGAGTGAGAGCCACCATGGTCATGACATTCGGGTTAATGGAGGACGAGGCCACCATGATCTTGTTGTTGCCGGTTGCCCGGATGGCATAGCCGGCACGTGTTTTCAAAAAGAGATTCAAGAGCACCGCAATCAGTGTCACAAAGGCAACAATTACAAAGAGACGGCTGAAATTGCCGAGCGGCGTATTGCCCAAGAGATCCTTTGCCCCGGTAAAGAGCGTTGCGGTTTTATTCAGGTTGATGACGGAGGAATTGCCCATGACCGCGATATTGACGGAATAAAGTGCGGTATTGATGATAATACCTGCCAAAAGGGAATCGATTCCCAGATAGCACTGCAGTACAGAGAGCGTAAGCCCGCTGAAAGCACCGGCATATAACGCGGCAAAAAGGGACAAAGTAGGGTGGCCCAAAACGGCAACCACGGCTCCGACACTGGCGCCGAACGTAAAGCATCCGTCCGTGGACAGATCGCATACATTTAGCATCTGGTAACTCAGGAAGAGGGAAAGGACCACCAGAGAGGTGATCAGTCCCAGTTCCAGAGCAGTATTGATAATTGACAATGACATTCGATAAAACTCCTATTCAAAACTTTCGCTGGTTCTAATCGGCTGGATCTTGGAGCAGTACGGCTTGAATGTTTCCGTTAAAGTATCGTAATTGAAGCCGAGTGCTTCCGCGATTTCCGTGTTGATGGTGGCTGTGCCGTTATCAAACATTTTCACCGGGAGGGTGGAGATGTCCGTACCGTTGACTAATACGTCAAAGACCATGGCGCCTGTTTCTCTGCCTAAATTGGCATAGTCGACACCATAACCGAGGAAGGCTCCGTTTAAGGCGAAGGAGTCCGCTCCGGCAAAGTGCGGGATCCCGGCGTCTCTGAGACGTTCGTAGATGGACAGCTGAGCATTCATGACCGTGTTGTCGCTCGGTGTGAAGATGGCTTCGACCTGATCGGCAATCAAAGCATCCGCTGCCAGCTGGACTTCGGAAACATTGGTGCCCGTGCGTTCCACGATTTCGATACCTTTATTCTTTAAGTAGACCTTGGCATCGGAGATGGCTGTCAGGGAAGAATCCTGACCGAGGTCATATAAGAGACCGACTTTCTTGATTTCCGGGTTCAGAGCCGTGATCAAATTCATGATGGCTGTGGTATCCAGGAAGTCGCTGGTGCCGCTGATATTGCCGCCCGGTGCATCCAAAGAATCGACCAGTCCGGCGGCCATCGGGTCACTGACGGCGGCGAAGATGACCGGGATCCTGTTTTCTTCCGTTGCTGCCTGCATGGCTAAGGCAACCGGAGTGGCAACGGCGACCATCAGGTCGACATCGTCACTGATAAAGTTGGCAATGATCTGATTTAAGACGTTGGCATCGGCGTTGCAGTTCTGCGTGTCGATCGTAATGGTAACGTTGTTCTTGGAAGCAAGTTCGTTGATCTCTTCCGTAATGTTCTGAACGATCTGGTTCAGAGAAGCATCATCGACATAGTTGCAGATACCGATCTTAAAGGACGTTGCTTCTTCGGTATCGTTGTTGACATTGGAACATCCGGTAAACGGTAATAACAGCATTAAGGCAAATAAGACACAGATAATTTTTTTCATTTTTCTTTCCTCTTTCTATTCATAACTGCGAAATCCAAACTACTGTAAGTACTTATCTCTGTCTGCACCATCGCTTCGTCTGTTTCATAGTATCTTCCCCCTCGTATGAATATAAAAAACCCTGTCCCATAATTGCTGGGACAGGATCAATTCACTTTCCTGCGGTGCCACCCGGCTTGACTGCCGGCTCTCTCCGGCAATCCTCTTAGTGCATACTGACATATGCCGATTTTGTTCACGCAGAATCACTGCGGCATCCCATACTCTGATTGCTCATTTCCGTTTGCCCTCAGAAGTCCATTCCAATCATCGCCTTCTGCTGCGATTCCACCGTCCGCAGCTCTCTATCAGGGTGTGAATCATGTACTCACTCTTCCTCACTGGTTTAAGCAAAGTTTAAAGCCTGAAAAATGGAATGTCAACAGTTTTGAATAAATTTTCACAGCATTTGTAACAATGTTTCAAAAATAAAAGGGAGCAGGTGCTCCCCGGATTAAAGTCCAAGTTCCTTGGCAGTATCTTCCGCCTTGATGCCGCTGTCCAAAAACTTTGCGACCATGGCATCCTGATCGGAATAACGCGGAATGATATGGAAGTGCAGGTGGTTGACACTCTGACCGGCAACTTCTCCGCAGTTGCTGAGAATGTTGACGCCCGGGGCGTTCAGTTTACCCTTGATTTCCTTGGCCAGTTTCTGTGTGACCGTGATGACTTTCTTCAGATCCTCTTCCGGGCAGTCCAGAATGTCATCGCAATGCCGCTTCGGCATAACTAACGTATGGCCCTTGGTGACCTGGGCGATATCCAGGATGGCCAGCACATCGTCATCTTCATATACTTTATAGGAAGGAATTTCGTTGTTGATAATTTTACAGAATATACACATTGTGAGAATCTCCTTTGTTTCTTCCATTTTATCATAATTTGAAAAAAGGAAATCATTTTTCTAATATTACATAAATAATGTAAGGATACGGGTCATAATGTGAGTGTAAAGAGGAGGGAACCAAGATGTCAAATCTCTTATATCACAACAGTTACAGTCATTTCAGCAATTCGGAATATTACCGCTATATGAAAGCCAGAGAGGCTTCCTTATCCAAAGATCAGAGCGAACAGCTTCTGACCCTGATCGCCAAAAACGATCTGGCACATCAGCTGGAAAACTATCTGAAACAGGGGCTGAACCCGAACTTCCGCTTCCAGCAGGGCAATACATTAATCCATACGATGGCACAGTACAACGCGCTGGACTGCGTGAAACTCTTAGTCAAGCGCGGCGTGGATTACAACTGCCTCAGCTCCTACGGATCGACACCGCTGGAAAACGCGATGGTTTACGATGCCGAGGAAGTTGTGATGTATCTGAAGTCCATCGGTGCCAAGGCGCATGTGATCACCTTACGGGAGCTGATCAACCGCAGCAATATCGCCCGGGAAGATAAGATCTATATCTTTGACGGCATCAACTTCAATGAAGATCTGACAGACATCATCGTGAATATCAGCGCCTTTGCCGAGCAGATCCTCTTGGCCAAGCTGAACGGGGAAACCCTGCCGAAGTACTTCTTTCAGGGCATGAAGATCTTAATGGAAGACCATTATCAGAAACTGGAAACCCTGAAGGAATACCGTGAAAAAATGAACTACGGAGTCATCAACAATGCCTTATTGAAGTACGACCTGACAGCCCAGCAGTCCATCATCTTCCGTCAGCTGTATCTGAATCAGGATCTGATTCCGCGCTTAATGGAAATGATTGACGGGTTCCTTTACGGAAAGAATCTGAACTGGCTCTCGGAACAGAAATGTTACCTGGACCAGCTCTTATGGTAAGAGAAGAAGCGGGCAACCGCTTTTTCTGTTATAATTGTTACAGAAGGAATGTAAGAATATGAACCGAACCGCGCTTGCCTTAACCATGTTACAGATCTTAAAAAGCCGCTCTTTAATCAAAAAAGGGGAGCTGGCGGAGCTTTTGGAAACCAATCCGCGAAATATCATTGAGTTAAAGCGCGAGCTGGAAGTGGCGGGATACAATATCGAGACCGTGAGCGGACCGGACGGCGGTTACCGTCTGGCGGACGATTCGCTCTTAGCGGTGCCGGACTTAACCAATGAAGAAACCGAAGCGCTCAAGGAAGTTCTTTCCTATCTGCGCTCCACGGATACGGCACTGCGCAAGGATGCGGAAGTGGCTTTGCAGAAAGTGCTGGGTGCGGCATTGCGATCCAATAACGAGCAGGATGAGGTCTACAGCAGCGGGGTGCGTCTGGCCATTTCGCAAAAGGAACTGGCCGAGCGCTATGCCTTTTTGCAGCGGATGATCCGGGAAACCAAACGGGTGAAGATCCGCTACCGGCAGAAGAATACCAAGGTGGAAGAGTGGGTGATCCATCCGTACGGCATGTTCTTATATAAAGGCATGTGGTATCTGGTCGGCTTCCGGGAAAAGGACCATGAAGTGACGCTGAAGCTGAACCGTATCGCTTCTTTGGAAGAGACAGAACTGAAGTTCTACCGGCCGGAGGATTTTGATATCCGGAAATATGCGACAAGCTACGGTATCCCGATCCGCGGTCAGAACCATCTGAAATGCCACATCAAGGGAAGATACTATATTTCGGAATACATCTACGGGGAGAATCAGAAGATCTCGGCGGTGGATGATGACACCATGCTGTTTGAGGCGGATTTTCCGAACGAGATGAGCATGAAATCCTTTGTGCTGGATCTCGGCAGTGACTGTACGGTAGTGGAGCCGGAGTGGCTGCGGGATTATCTGAAAGAGGAAAGCAGTAAAATACAGGAAAAATATGAGTAGAGGAAGCAGGTGCTTCCTTTCTTTTGGCAGGAAGGATGCGTTATAATGAAAACAGAATAAGTATCCGGAGGAATCATTTATGGCAAAAGTTGTCTGTAATTTTTATTCTTATGTATTAATGCGCGCCGTCGATATCACGGTGGTGCTGCCTTCCGTTACCTGCCCGGAATCGCTCGGCACGGGAGAGGGACCGGCCAGTCATGAACTGAAGGCCAAATTCCCGGTTCTCTATCTTTTGCACGGTTTCGGCAATAACCATGCCCAGTGGACGGGATATACCAATGTGGAGATGTATGCGGAGGAACGCCGCATTGCGGTAGTGAATATTTCAGCGGAAAACAAAGCATACTCACAGATCGGCTCGGACGACTTTGTCCGCTTCCTGCAGGAAGAACTGCCGGCATTTGTGAAGAACTACTTCCCGATCAGCGACAAACCGGAAGAAACCTATATTGCCGGTCTTTCCATGGGCGGCTACGGTGCCTTACTGCACGGGTTAAGCCATCCGGAAAAATACCGCGCCATCGGTGCCTTCTCGGCAGGGGTCAATCTCAATCCGGTCTCCTTTGCGAAAAATCCGATGGGAGGAGAACAGGTGAAGCTCCCGGAAGAATACGATCTGCACGCTCTGGCCAAAAAGCTCAAAGCCGAAGGAAAGAAAGCCCCGAAGATCTACGATGCCTGCGGAGCGAATGACTTTATGATCAAGGACAATGAGGAATACGCGCAGGAGTTGAAAGAACTCGGATATGATGTTACCTGGAAAAAGGTTCCGGGCTTTGCGCATGAATGGCGTTTCTGGGATCAGCAGATCGAACAGTTTCTGGACTGGATCGAGCGGGATGACTACTACGGCAAGAAAGGGAAACGTTCCGTTTAATCCATGGAAAAGATGAATCAGTCGGTCATTTATATCGGATTGAATGACTCCGTAACGCACGAGCAGAAGTTTGAAACGGAAAAGTACATCTCCATCTTAAAGAATGTCTGCATGAGCTATCACGTGGCGTTTTCCGTCAACAAGGTCAGCGGCGGCTACTTCCATGAAGACGGAAGTTACGTGGAAGAGAATACGCTGGAGCTGACCTTGCTGGGGCAGACACCGAAAATGATAAGGGAGATTGCGACGGACCTCTGCACGTTCTTCCATCAGGAGAGCGTCATGGTCACATCTTCGGAAGCGGAAGTCTACTTTGTGCAGGATCAGCTGCTGAAAAAAGAATAAAGAAAAACTCCGGAATCACCGCTAATGTCAATAACATCGCAGGTGATCCGGAGTTTTTATATTTCTTTCTTAGTCGAAATAGGCTGGATACTGTTCCTTGAAGGCATTGTAGAGCTCTTCATCGTAGATCTGGAAATTGCCTTTTTTGGCATATGTCGGCAGGACATCGTTTTCCGTAACGATGCTGTCTGTCAGTAAGGATGCGGAGAAGGCATCCTGGAAGTTGTGAGCATCCGTGTCCAGAATTTCCACAACATAGAATGTGGAACCCTGGGAACTGGAGATCACTTCGTTATGAACGCCTGTAGTTGTGATGGCATCCAGAGCGGATTTCAGGGCAGCATCCAGAGAGGATGTCTCCTTGTTGACCACTTTGGCGTCTGTAGAGTTCGTGGAGACATTGTATAATGTCACGACTTCATCCCAGACTGTTCCTTCCTGCAGGGCATTCAGTGCGGCTTCCGCATTTTCCATGGTGTTGCAGGCGATGGCACGGTACTGTTTCGGTGCCTGGGCACTGATCAGCTCTTCGAGATGTTCGCCGATGTACTTGTTGACGATGGCTTCGATCTTGCTGTAGTAGACCATGACTTCCTTGTACTGTTCAATGGTGGAAACACCGGCATAGTAGAGATAGAAGTCCAGATATTCCCCGGCGTTGGCGACTAAGTCGTCAGCCTGTTTCTGAGCATCTGCCACTAAATCGGAATCATCCGCATTGATCTCATTGGCATAAACCAGAGTGACCAGTTTCTGAATGACAACACCGCTGCCGCTGTTGGCAATTAAGGAACGGAAGAAACTGTCCTTGGTGTAGTCTTTTCCGGCAACTGTCAGAACGACTTCATCCTTATTGGACACTTCGGCTTTTCCGTCAACCTTGCTGCATCCGCTTAAGACGAAGAGAAGGCTGACTAAAATGACTGTAATAATCTTTTTCATCTGCTTATTCTCCTTCCTCTTCTTTTAATGCGTCTTCCACAAATTTCTGAATGGATTCATTTCCGTGGTAGTCGATAGAAGCTTTGTTGTAAGCTTCGATAAAGACTTCACGGTCAATGTTGGAATAAGTTTCCCAGTTTTTCAGGAATGTTTCGTCATCCTTGAAGTCTTCATAGGAAGTGGAATCGCAGCGGATCAGATGATAGCCGCTGTATCCGCCACTTGCGGAACCGTCATGAATGACCCATTCACTGATTTCACCCTGATTGAGCTTTAATGCTGCTTCGAGGAATTCCGTGACATAACTTGTGTCGGCATCGGAGAATCCAAGGCTTCCGCCGTTTGCGGCAGAACCCGTATCATCGGAGAATTCCTTCGCGACATCTTCGAAGGATCTTCCTTCTGCCAGTGCATCTTCAACTGCCTTCACTTTGGCGAGCTCTTCCTCCGTCGGGTTTGTAACGTCTTCCATCTTGACTAAGATGTGGCTCAGAATCCGCGGGCTCTTGGCTTCTTCATATGCGTTGTAGAGTTCATCCTTATGGGCTTCCATATACTCTTTACGAAGCTGTTCGGCCATTAAGGACGTGATATAGTATTCTTTCAGATCTTCAATCTTGGTATATCCTAAAGAATACAGATCCTGTAATAATGTCTTTTCATAGCTTTCGCCATAATAAGCCTTGTAGTTGGCAATTGTATTGTCATAATACGTATTGGCCTCGTTCAGCAGATCCTCGCTTGGATCAAATGCGGAACGGTAGACACCGGACTGAATAAACTGCAGAGCTAAAGCCGGTGCATAGTTATCGAACTGTTCTTCGTACAGTTCGTCTGCTGTGACATCTGTTCCGTTGTATTCGAATACAACGTCCTGTCCGTTTACCTGTTTGCCGTGGAAAGAGGTATCCTTGCCGTTTTCAATTGCGAAGTAACCGATTGCGACTGTGAATAATACCGCTACCAGGATGACAAACCAGTATTTCTTTACATACTCCATTGTCGTTAACCTCCTAACGATAAGCCTAAATATTATAAGATATTTCCCATTGCTTTGCAAGAAACATCCTTATAATATATGTTATTCTATAAGGGCATTCTGAATTTTGAGTGAACAGCGGGAAAGTGAATAGTTAAATCCCTAAAGAAAAAGGCATTGTGTTATAATAGCCATGGTTAGAAGGTAGTTAATATGAATAGATTGGAAATAAGAAACCTCCACGTCAGTGTGGAAGGACAGGAAATATTAAAAGGGCTGGACCTGGAAGTCAAAGATCATGAGATCTGCGCTCTAATGGGCCCAAACGGCAACGGGAAATCCACGCTTTTGGCAGCCATCATGGGCCATCCGAAATACGTGATCACGGAAGGCGAGATCTATCTGGACGGCAAGGATGTTTTAAGCATGAGTGTGGACGAACGCAGCAGAGCCGGCATCTTCCTCGGAATGCAGAATCCGGCGGAAGTCCCGGGCGTCAACAACAGCGACTTTTTACGTGCTGCCATCAATTCCCGTTTAGAATCTCCGCAGCCGTTATTCGGTTTTATCCGTGACATGGAAAAGACCATCAAGCAGCTGCAGATGAAACCGGACCTTGCCCACCGTTACTTAAATGAAGGCTTCTCCGGCGGCGAAAAGAAGAGGAATGAGATCGTCCAGATGTTACTGTTAAAGCCGACTCTGGCATTACTGGATGAAATTGACTCCGGACTGGATGTCGATGCCATTCAGATCGTTTCCGACGCACTTCTGGATTACTACAATAAATCCGACGTCTCCATGCTGATCATTTCCCACTATCAGCGTTTCTATGAACAGCTGAAACCGACCAGAGCACATGTTCTGATCGACGGAAAGATCGTGATGGACGGTGACGCGACACTAATCGAAAAGATCGACAAAGACGGCTATGACTGGATCCGCGAACAGTACGGTGTCGAGATCCGCAAGCCGGAAGTCAAACTTGTTTACAGCTTGGGCACATGTGCCGCTAGTTTAAGGGCAAATAAAAATGGAAAATAAGACATTACGGCTGCAGAAGGAGAACAGGGAGAACCTGACACTGGATGGCGACCTCAGAATTGTTGCCGAGGAAAACAGCAATTCGGTCCTCATTCTGAACATCAAGGATTCCCTGAAAGCAAACATTGAAATCGAAATGGAAGCCGGGTCTTTTCTGACGCTTTTCTATAACAACGTATCCGTGGATCTGGATGTGACGGAAGTCATGAATCTGAAGCGGAATGCATCGCTGAAACTGGCGTATTGCGAACTGGAAAGCAAGAAGCTGCACCGCAATGCACGGGTGAATCTTTTAGAGGAAGGTGCATCCGTCATGCTGATCAGCGGAGCGATTGCCGACAGTGAAAAGCATCAGGATATCATATGCGATCATTTCGCAAAACATACCGAAAGCAAGATGGAAACCTACGGGGTGATCCTGAGCAACGGAGACTATAAAGTTGTGGCCAACGGCAGAATCGAGCGCGGTTCCGTTGGTGCCAAAACACATCAGACGAGCCGGGTACTGACTTTCGCCGAAAAGCAGAGGGCGGAAGTGATCCCGATGCTGGAGATTGATGAGAACGATGTCGAGGCATCCCATGCCACATCGATCGGCCAGTTGGATGAAAGCCAGCTCTACTATCTGATGAGCAGGGGCATTACCAAGCAGGAAGCTTTAAAGCTGATTTCCCTGGGTTATCTCTTACCTTTAACAAAGGTGACGGATGATGATAAGTTACGTCAGTATCTGACGGAGTTAATTGAAAAGAAGGTTGCGGAAGCATGTTTGATGTAAAGAAAATCCGGAAAGATTTTCCGATGATTCAGAATCACCCGGAACTGGTGTATTTTGACAGCGGAGCAACATCGTTTAAACCGAACAGCGTGATTGAGGCCATCAATCACTTTTACTGCTTCTCCACTGCTAACGTGCACCGCGGGGACTACCCGATCGCTTTTGAGAATTCCCGGGCGTACGATGCCGTCAGAGGAAAGGTGGCCCGTTTCCTGAACGCCTCCGAAGAGGAGATCGTTTATACCAAAGGGGATACGGACGGGCTGAACATGCTGGCCCTCATGCTGAAAGATGAGTATATCAAAGAAGGCGACGTTATTCTGACAACGGAGAGCGAACACGCAAGCAGCGTCTTGCCGTGGTTTGAGATTGCGAAAGAAAAACATGCCGAAATCCGTTACATTCCGTTAGGCTCGGAAGGGGAAGTCACCATGGAAGCCTTTGCGTCCGTTATGGATGAGAAGGTGAAGATCGTGGCCTGCACCCAGGTGTCCAATGTCCTCGGACACATTAACCCGATCAAGGAAATGACGGCTTTCGCGCATCAGTATAACGCGCTTATGATCGTGGACGGTGCGCAGAGCGTGCCGCATATCAAGGTGGACGTGAAGGATCTGGACTGCGATTTCCTGGCGTTCAGCGCCCATAAGATGCTCGGCCCGAGCGGTGCCGGAATCCTGTACGGGAAAAAGGAACTTTTGGACAGTCTGAAGCCGTTATATTACGGAGGAGACTCCAACGCCCGTTTCAATAAGAACTGCGAACTGGTCTTAAAGAAAGGGGTACTGCGCTTTGAATCCGGAACACCGGCCATTGAGCAGATCATCGGTCTCGGTGCTGCCGTGGACTATCTGAGCGAAATCGGCATGGACAACATCCACGCCTATGAATGTGAACTGAAAGACTACCTTGTTCAGGAACTCTTAAAGCTGGACAATGTGATCGTATATAACCCGCATACCGATACGGCTATCGTATCCTTCTCCTTAAAGGGCATCTTTTCGCAGGATGTCGCGAGTTATCTTGGGAGTCAGAACATTGCGGTAAGAAGCGGAAACCACTGTGCAAAAATGGTGAAAGATATTATCGGTATTGATGAAACGCTGCGTGCCAGCCTGTATTTCTACAATACCAAGGAAGAAATCGACAAACTGGTCGGGGTGTTAAAGGAAACCACCCTGGAGAAGTGCATCGATCTGTTTATTTAGGAGGTCATATGTCAGAGTATTTGAAAGACCCGATGATTTTACGTCAGATTATTATGGATCACTATCAGAATCCGCGTCATCATAAACTGGTTGGCGGGAAATACAGCATGGTGCACATGGCATCGGAATCCTGTATTGACGACATCAAGGTGGAGGCATTAATCGAAGACGGTATCATTAAGGATATCAACTTCGACGGCGTTGCCTGCACTCTGTCCACTGCCAGCACATCCATCATGACGGATCTGTTACGCAATAAGACAACCAAAGAGGCGAAGGAGATCATCCACGCCTATTATGAAATGATTGCCGGAAACGGATATGACGAAGACGTGCTGCAGGAAGCGGTCGCCTTCCAGAATACCTACAAGCAGGCAAACCGCATCAAGTGCGCTACGATCGGCTGGAAGGCGATCAAAGAGATGATCGATGAAAGCGAGAAAGAATCATGAGTGAAGCCAACAGAAACAATGAGGCAATCTATTCCCAGGATGATTACAAATATGGATTTCATGACGATGTCGTATCAATCATCGATACCGGCAAAGGCCTGAATGAAGAGATCGTCCGTCAGATTTCCGCTTATAAAAACGAACCGGAATGGATGACAGAATTCCGTGTCAAGGCATTCCATGCGTTTGAAGCAATGGATATGCCCAAATGGGGACCGGATCTTTCCGAAATCGATTTCCAGGATTTCACATATTACAAAAAAGTCAGCCAGGATGCTGAAAAGAGCT
>ODAI014417686.1_pt1 | contig 18333 bp, 17 predicted proteins | sample 1539321 | NCBI WGS metagenome assembly ODAI01 (sample SAMN02144231, study PRJEB22623) | gut metagenome | biome: sheep rumen | host: Ovis aries | place: New Zealand | reverse complement strand
TTGTAGGGGCTTGGAACTCAATTATGTAAGCCCCGGTGGAACATAACCCGGATACCTTAAGTTTATTGTAATCTGTGTTTCGTGAGAATGCCGGGTTTTTCTTTTTATTCTTATAAATAGTTGGTACAAATTTGGGGAGGTTCTTATTCAGCCTCCCCATTTTTATCTTCCGTATTGTCTTGTGAGTACCCGGAAATGTTATATTGTTTGAATAAAAGTTCTTCTTCAAGTTCCATTATCTACTTTCCTCACTATCAGGTTCTTCACCTTCTACAAAACAGTTATCATTCACAACGGATATCCGGATTTCAGCGTAAGCCCCAGCAAGTCTGTCATTTAGTTTTTCCGGCATAAAGTTCCTGACCGAATACGAATCCTCAACATCAACAACACCTTCAATCTGTTTGGTGCCGGTGATGATGTTCTTAAGATTTTCAATTGAGGAAGAGAAGATATCTATTGTGTTAGAATTGTCTTCAAGCAGCCTGTCAATATAATAGAATGTGAGGTTGAATCTGGTAATGTTCTCCGTAACCGTATGAGTGCCAGCCGGAATAATATAGAACATAGGATACCAGTCAACACTCAACGGGTTTATTTCGCCAAGTGATGAACCTGCTGCGGAGAAATTAACAAGGCGTTGTGCTTTTGCCATTTCTCCTATTTCCTTGCAAAGTGTAAAAAGTGTCATAGTGTTAGTCTTCGTATTTTATATCATTTAGACGGTTCAGCCAGCCTTTGAGGTACTTCTTGTTGTTTCCTTTTTTGGCGATGTTGCAGAGCCATTCATAACGCATATTCCATATCTTGTCAAATACTTCCTTGTGTGGTTTTGCGTTAAGGGCTGCAAGGGTTTTTGGACCTATTATGCCGTCATCTTTGACCCCGATAGCCTTCTGCATCTTTCGTATAGCCCAATAGGAACCGGAACCCCAAGCCATATCAACACATAACTGGGCTATGGACTGATTTTCAATCATATCTGCCTTAATCTTATCCCAGTAGCCACATTTGAAGATATGAAGCCATTCCTCCTGGGTGATGAAACGGAGGTCATCACAAGTCTTGTCCTTCCCGTAATATTTCTGGTATGTGGCGATAGTTATCCCTGCCATAGTGCAACCGCCGGCATCATCAGGGTCATCAGCCCATCCTCCTTCCCATTTCCTTATGAACGGGACCATCAGTTCTGCATTAGCCATTTTCTTCTTCCGTTTCTGTATGTTGGTTCGCGGACCGTATAACTTCATTATTGTGGTGTTTTCCTATTTCAATTTGTGCGTTGCCGTAACTGGCTTTGATTTTTGCCCCTCGTTCAATAAATACCGGTATGTTGGCTGTAGTGTATAGCAACCAGGTGAAACCCAATATGATAGCGATACCTTGCAACACACTTGGGGATATTGCACCAAGCGGCGGAACGATAAAACTTGCAATTAACAGCGCGAACGCCAGTATGATTATCATAAAAAGGTACCAAGGCATACCGCGGAACATATCACCAACTAATTCAGCCATTTTCTTTCATTCTTTATCTGTTATTTGCCGAGCCAAAGTCCGGTCTGGGCGAACCTTGGTTTAGAGGAACAGGTACAGAACCCATCCCCTAATTCGGCGAATGCGTTCTTGTTTGCACACAAAAAATCAACCGCCCTATTGAGAGCATCATTATAGAGTGCCCCGTAGTATTCGGTTGTATAACTCATTTCTGCTGCTGAGGTGGTGTTAACATTAGTGTCAGAGTTTTTCACAAGCCCCATATTCCTGATTTTCAAGGTGTTGATGGTAACCAGTTCCATAGCTGTCCTATAAACAAGTGCTGGCTCAAGATACTCATCAAGAAATGTCTTATACATCTCGTTGGTCTCATCGTCAATACTATCCTCATTCCCTTTCAGTTTGTTGTATACAAGCTGCTGGATATGCTCTATGAGGTCCCTGTTGAGAGCGTCTTTGAGATGAACATTCTGTGCTGTACGGATTGCTGCACCCATCTCAGCATCATTACAGTTTATGTTGATGTTTCCGTAGGATTTTACCTTTGTGGGAGACACCAGCATCGTATTCCTTATGTTCTTTATGTCCGTCATATCTTTCGTTGTTTAATAGTTTATTCTTCCTCCCTTGAAAAGTCTATGTCAAACTTCTTGAAGGAAATCGGCTTTTCAGCACCCATTACTTTTGAGAGCGCTTCCTTGATGATATCCTGGATTGGTTCAACAACTGTCTTGTCATAAAGCTGGAATGCGTCCTTGAATTCGTTGGTAGAGAAAGCGGTAGCAACTGGAAGACCGCAAAGAAGCGGGGAAGTACGCATAGCGATAAATATATTCTGTCTTGCAGTATCTTTCAGCGCCATATACTTCTCGTGGCTATCATCTGTCTCAATTTTGTTGATTTCAATCTTGTCAGCGTCTGTATCTCCATTCCTCCAGTAAAGCATAACATTCAAATCAGTATCAGCGCCGGTCCATTTGGTCTTGATTGCCTCTTCTATGCCCTGTTTCTGCTCGTCTGTGAGTGAATTTGCCGCTTCCGGGAACTGAATGAGGTATCTTGCTGAAAATCCCTTGCTTACGGTATTTAGAGCGTACTTACTGCACTCCACCTCGGTAAGAATGTCGTAAAGTGCCCCGTTATACTGAGGAAGAGGATAAATAGATGAAGTGAAATCACCCTTGTACCAATATATCTGGGTAGGGTTCTCCATATTTATGTTTTTAGGGTCAAAACGGTCATAAACATCATACTTGCTGGTCCATTTGCCCCATTTCTTGTTGTAGAACACCTTTGTACCGTCCTCGTTTACCCTGCACTTACCGAAATCAAGCGGATAAAGTTCAACGACCTGTCCTAATTTGTTATAAATGACCTGGATAGCGAAACCACCGTATACAGCATAGTTGAAAGCCACTTTTGCAATAAATTGACGAATAGTCATACCGGTTCTGTTGACCTTTTCCTTCCAATAGGCAGCTGAATCGTTGACAATCACATCATCACCGAGCACATAATCAATCTGGGACATAATTGCGGCTTTGAGAGTTGAAGATTTGGCATAGCAGTTAAGATATAATTGCGGTAGTGAGTTGTCTTCACCCCACCCGACCGGTCTGTCATTATTTGTTGAGCTTCCGTATGTGTATTCCGCATAATCAACCGAATACCTTCTCTCCGTATCAAGCACCGAAAGCTGAATATTCTTTTTTTCTTCCATATAATATATTAGTTATCAGTTATTTATCCTTCGTAGTAGAATATTGTGTTGTTATCGTCTGTGGTTTCCCCCGTATAAGCCGTATTGTCATAGATATTGGCTTCCTCTATGTGTTTTCCAACTCTGAGAAGCCCTGTAACGGGTTGAAGGTCCCTCAGAACCACATCTCCGTCCTCCGTATGTACAATTGTGTCCATAAGGGGTATCCGTAGGTCAAATTCTGTGTCATCCCGCATATCCAGAAGGACGCAATAAGTGTATTCCCCCTCTTCCAGCCCCAAATCAAGGTCAAAGTGGAAATAAAGGGCATTATCTGAGAGGTCTGCCAGCCCGGTAAAGACAAAAGAGGACCTGGAAGCACTATTTTGCAAAATCAGGTCGTATCTGTTCTTATTTTCTGCCATTTTCTGTCAATTTTCTTTGTTTTTTAATAGATATTGAGGGGAAATAGCAAAATGAGCCCCCCACAAGGAGAGCTCATAAGTTCAGTATGTTGAATAAGTTTAGATATCAACATCAACTACCGTCCAGCTGCTAGGAATACCATTAGTATCTCTTGTCCAGGTTGCATTAGGGTGTTTGACAAATGTTCCTGAGGAAGCAACATTCCTTACCCAATTAGTTGTACAATTACTTGCTGAAATATCCGTTGCAAGACATTTGATGCGATTTAAGGACGTACAATCCCGGAACATACTATAATAACAATAATCTGCTAATGTTGTCGCAGGTAATTCAGGCGCTGATGTAAGATTTGTACAACCCTGGAACATTTGACTGTAGCAAAAACTTTTCAAAGTAGTAGCAGGAAGTTCAGGTGCTGTTGTTAAGGATGTACAACCCAGGAACATTCGTTGATAACAATTACTTGCTAATGTCGTTGCGGGAAGTTCAGGAGCCGTGGTTAGACTTGTACAACCATCAAACATATCAGTATAACAATTCGTTGCCAACGTAGTAGCAGGAAGTACAAGATTTTCAGCGGAACTTAAACCAGTACAATCACGGAATAGATAATAGAATGTATAACCACTTGCAAGGGTCGTAGCTGTTGTGAATCCACTACTATCAATAAGCGACATTATATTACCTTCAATTTCAAATTTTGCTGTTGAACCGCTGAAAGAGTTAAACCTTGAGTTACCTGAAGAATAAGTTGCATTATTCCCCCTGAACTGAACCGTATCTCCATCACTTACCGATATACTTGGTGCTGAAGCCCCTGTTGTTGATGTAATGCTTGTCCAGGTACTTCCATTATCCGTACTATATTCAATCGTTGTCGTATAAGCGGCATCATTTGCTTTCCAGACAATCGTTCCAGCAGATATAATCTTAAATGTAAGTGGCATAGCTGAATAAACCGGGACAGATGGTGAAGCTGAGTTCCAGTCCAGTCTATGTTCATCATTTAGATAAACAACATACGGCTTTCCCAGTTCCTTGTCGTCTATTGCCGTTTGAACCGCATCGCCTGAATTATAAAATCCTATATGTCTCATATTTAGTTAGTTATTATTCATTATTCTTGATATACGTTCATAGTCCAGCCGTTAGGGAAACCGTTTGTTCCAGTATACCATCCAGTACCTTCTTTCTTATAGAAGTTGCCGGTAGATGCTACTCCAGTAACCCACCCATCAAAATAATTAGTTCTTTGAGTTGAATCCATATTTGTCTGGTCAATAAAGCAGGTAATCTGGTTCAAATTACTATTGTTATAAAACATTCTGTAAAACTGCTTATTTGCTTGTGCTAAACCAAATTTGTTCGCTATGGTCTCAGCTTTGATTATAGGACTTCCCGTAAGGGCTGTACAAGTATCAAACATAGAAGCATATGACCCATTATAAATGGTAATGGACGGCAATACCTTTGGAGCTGTAATCAAACCTGTCTCTTTAAATAGGTTTTCATAGCCATAAGCGGGGACATCATCAGGGAACCAGAGATTTTCAGCGCTGACAAGTCCTGGCATTCCTCTAAAAAGAGATGTAACGATATAATCTGTGGAGCCTGTGTTTGAACCAGCGCCCCAATTCCAAGCAGCAGCCCAGGTCGTAAAGTTGTTCTGAATTATATTTTGCGGACTAACACACATACTCATAATGTTGCCATAGACCTCCACTTCCGCTGTTGAACCGCTGAAAGTATGATACGAAGTATTTGAAAGTGTTCCGTTACCTTTACCAAGTACTTGTATACCATTTGGTACGCCATAGATTTCAAATATATCGCCAGCTTGTACATTTACGGTATAACTATCGGTGCCAGTTGTTTGCCAATTACGTCCACCCGTAGCCGGATTTAATTCAGCTATTTCCACTCCGTTAAGAACCGGAGTAAATACGCAAGTATCCGCTGTTGCTGCCGTTGAGGTCTTTTTGCCGCATACAATAGTTCCAGCTGTTAGCACCTTGAATGTAGGTGGCATAGCTGAATAAACGGGCTCAGGTTCAGGTTCATCGTGGCATTCACCGCCCCACCAGTATTTACCTTGACATTCGCACTTCTCCAGGGTGCCTTCATCGTACATATCACAAGGGTCCTCAGGTTCATCGTGGCATTCACCACCCCACCAATATCTTCCTTCACATTCGCAGCGTTCCTGGGTACCTTCCTCATATTCTTCACAAGGGTCCAGTTCAGGCTCCCACACAACATCATTCCCCAAATACATCTTAACAACCTCATCATCACCTACATACGCTGCTTTTATATTCAAGTTGGTAAGTATATCGTCAGTAGGAGCGGGTGCAGCACCACCTTGTATTTTTAAAGCATAATCGCTCCAAGCTTCCTGATATGCCGATACACTTCCGTCAGGCACATAGATTGCTGAAAGATATTGCGGGACGCCAAAAGTTAATCCTTCCGGGTCATCCAACGTAGGCGGGGTTGTGGCAAGACAGGTAATAGTAAATGTATGCTGGTCCTGGCCTTGTTCAACGCTGGTATTGAACGAATTAAAACCGATATATGTGACAGTTGATGGGATTGTGACAGCCGTATAAACTCCGTGCTGGAACGCTTGTCCTTCTATTCTTTGCAGTCCCTCATTCAGCACTATATTAGCCAGGTCGTTATTATCGCAAAATGCATAACTATCTATTGTCTGTACGATTTCTGGCACTTCCACGGCTACTATATTTTGTTCTTGGTATTCCCCGTAACCTATAGTATTGCCAGTCAAGGTGATAGTTTCTTGTCTACCACCTTGATAGGTCAGTCTAAGTTCATTATAATTGCTCATAACTATTTAAAGATTAGATAGTTATTAGTTGGAAACTATGATGTAGAAAGTATTAGGGTCTTTTGTGGCGATTGCATCATATTCAGCCTGGGTGCCCTTCCAAATAGTTGAAACAGAGGTAGATGAAACCTTGTTATCAGCTGTCCATACAGGTGCACCATTACCGGTAGAAACAAGGATGTCACCAGCGGTACCGGCAGCAGTAGGGGCAAAAAAGGCTTTTCCGGAACCGGCAGAAGAAATAACAGTAAGACTTGCACCATTTACATTTATAAGTTGTGCATATAACTGCCCGGTTTCGCCTGTTATAACACCTTGTGCATTCCAGTAAGGAAATCTAAATTGGTTACCCCTTGCTGTCACATTTGCAGCATCAGCCTTTCCGCTTGTGGCTGCTGAAATTGCATTCTCGGTCTGTGCGGAAGTGTAATATGCTGACATATCCGCACCACCACCAATTGGAGTATCTTCCCTGGTAATTCCGGTAACTTCTCCGGTTTCCTCGTCATATTCTGGAGAAAAATGGGTGATTACAGGTTTTCCATCCTCATCAAAGCCGATACCATTAAATTCTTCTTCTTCCGCAGTAAAATCAGTAGAAATAATGAAACCATTTGGGCCAAGGTCAATAGGTTGTATACCATTATCAGCCATCCAAGGATAATCTTCTGACCAAGTGACACTATAGGCATTATCCTTTCTGAACCAGTATATGATTTTTCTGACAACTCCATCGGATTCTTCCTCTTCTACTGTGGCCTCAAACAAGCCATATTGAGGTCCAACATAACCATCCAAAACCACACCCTGGACCTGAATTAAATCCCCGGTCTTAACATTACCCGAGATTGCTTCATATTCAGCCTGGGTGGTGATTGCTGGAATGATAGGGGAGTTAGCAGATGGAGTAAAACCGGAAATAGCTTCGTCAATTGCATCCTGGGTTTCAGCTGATGTCCAATAGGCGCTCATATCTACTGTCCTTGCACTCACTTCCAAAAGTCCATCGTGGAGTTCGGTAAGTGCTGATGCCGTAACCTGCTCAACATCAAAAAGATGGTCTTCTACTGCTGTAATTGCGCTCTGGGTCTGTGCTGATGTCCAATATGCGGAAAGGTCAACACTACCGCCACCCTCATCGGTGCATACCCTTTGCCAGTTAACTTTGACATCACCGACATTATTCTTCAAACGGAAATAAGACCCGTTTGCCACATTAGTAACCATTCTCGGAGTGTTTGCACCAACCGAGAACAGAGTGGTAAAATTCCTGGAATCAGCCCCTACCTGAAGGTCATAACCGGTTTCAGAAGGACCGATAGAGAAAGAAGAGCTCAATATCTGAAATGGGCTCTCGTTTTTAACTGTAATAATCATTTCTTCTTCGTCTACTTTATGATTTTATTTTCTCTTTAATATATTTCAAACAAACATTCAACATAAAAAAGGGGACCACCATCTCTGGCAGTCCCCGGAAACCAGTCCTTGTGTTAAACGGTAGCGAAATTGTCTGCACGAACCGGTTAAGCGTAAGCTATTGTCCAGCCCTTTGAAGTTGCGTTGTCAATAGCTGATTGTGATATTTCACCTTGATGTAAAGTGCTGAGCGTAACAGTATGAGGGTCAGCCGTCACATCTTCCACATTATTAAGTAGATATTCTATGCTGGCGACATTCATAGACGGTATATAAGTAAATGTGCTGTTGTCAGTAAAGTTCCAGTCGTTGTTGTTCAGGTTCTTTATGAGTACATCTTCAAGTACCGGACAATTGAAAAGAGTATCGCTCAGCGCACCCTGGGAACGACCGTCATAGGTACAGCCACATAGACTTATAGCGCCCATATTGAAAACCGGACCAAGATATTCAAGTGCTGGGGTGTTGAATATGTGTCTGCAGTTCGCACTTCCCCTTTGCCCGTCATTATGAGGATAAAGTTCGTTGTTTGCGTGCGTCCTTGACCAAGATGTACAGTAAGGTATTCCGGTCAGGGCATCACAACCGTCAAACACATTATGGCAGGTACGCCAGGTGCTCCAGTTGAAGTTCCCGTTGATATTCAAGGTCTCCATATTCGTATTCCCTTCAAACATTCCGGTAACATCGTGGCAAGCGAAAGTTCCTGCCTGCTGGTTGATGGTGAGCGTCCTTGTTCCCTTCATCTGGGTGAACATTACCTGGGAAACGGACGAGAAAGTGCTTGCGAAATTGACAGTCACAGTCTCAGGCGTTGATAGCCAGCCGTTTGCAATATATTGTGCCTGTTTATTCTGGTTCCATCTTGGTGCAAAAACGCCTTCACTATTGTATGAGCCCCAGGGGTAATCGCTTGTTACATAGGTATCTCCGGTGTAAGTAATCGTAAAGGACGAAACCGCTGACGTTATTGCCCAGAATTGTTCTCCCCTTGGTGTATAGTTCAAGCTCTGTCCGTTATAAATCGCTGCTATATCTTCAACATTCCACCCAGACGGCAGAACCTGGTTCCAAACGATTGTGTTCTGTATGCCTGACAACTGTTTTTGATTTAACGCAACATCTTCCAAATCAACTATTTCGCCCATATCGTAAGGACAGGACGACAGGATTTCAACATAGTTTCCGCCCTTGTACGTACCTCCGCTCTGTACGAAGTTCGCATATCCTTCATCAACAAGGTCAGCTACGTATTTTTCTACGGTCGGTGGTTCTTCAAGCTTGTATTGCGAAACTTCTATACCAACTGTCAAACCGCTCACACCGTTTTCTCCCAAGACTATCGTACCTGTTCTTTGCTCACCAGCTACAGTAGCTACCTCACTACAAGGAGCTACGGTCATATCCATAACGATTGTACCATTATAGCAACCTACCGAAGCGCTTGTTGGACTTACCGTTATCCATTCAGGCGTACTTATCACATTTATAACCGTACTATTGGCCCATTTCGGCTTGTCAAGTACTGCCTCTTGACGGAAAGTACCACCAGAAGCAGGAACGCACCCACAGCGGTCATTCTGGGATGAGCACGGGCAGTTATTCGGCTCAACTGTCCAGATATACGGGGTGTTATCTACCAAACAACTCGCACTAGCCGTAAGTCTGCTGATATTGTCATAAACGGTTATCGTTACCTCGTCCCAGGGGGTTTGAGCCACACAGTCAAGGACACCAGCACTTGACACAGTAATCAAGGACGGGTCGCTTGAAGTGTATACCAAATCTACCGGCACACCAGACGGGCTTACAAGTACTTGGGTATGCAGTCCGGTCTCAAACAGCTCTATGCTTCCATTTTCTACGTAACTATCTGTACAAAAATCATATATTCCCAAAGTTAGAGCTGTTGCTGATGGTGTCTCATATCTGAACTGCCAGGTGAAGTAATTGACGTCTTGTGTATAACCTGTTTCGGGCATAGGATTTACACCCAATTCAACAAGACCTTGAATGCTGTCGTTGTTTGCCGGGAAAGTAACGGTAACAGTAGTGCTTTCATTCGCTGCTCCGCTATTCGGTGACAGGGTGCATAACGTTCCAGAACCGCTGAAATTGACCGTATTTGAAGTCCAGCTGGTGTTGCCTGATACTGTCATAGTGTAAACGCCACCGGTTGCAGGAATAATTCCGTCTTGTGGGAAGTTGGTACTAACATAAAGAATCGGCTCTTCTGGCTCCTCACATTCGTATTCATTATATCCGTCAGTTAAACCACTATTGTATCCGGCGGTATAACCTGATTGGTATACAGCCTCGTAGTCTATTTCATCGTAAGAAAGACCTTCGGGTGCTTTAAGTAAGTTGTATATTCTCATAATAGTCAATTAGTTAGCAGTATTATGGCATTCTTCTTCTGCCTGATTCCACCCTTCCCTGTATCCGGCTTTATATCCATCGTTAAATGCCTGCTGATAGATGTCCTCAGCACTTAGAATAATCTTATCGGTAGCCTTGGGAATGTAAAGGTTACCATTTTCGCTGTCGTAAATAACCATATTCTTTGTTTCTCTTTAATAGATATGAAGATATAACAAAAAAAGGAAGCCTTTACGACTTCCTTCTTTAATCAAGTTTAGGTTTAGATTACTCGCCAAGGACAACCTCATCCGGCCACCTGAGAGCGATACCGAAGTTGAAGAGGACATCATACTTGAAGAGACGGGTGCCCTTTTCAAACCAACCATCATAACGGGTCTCAGAACCTTCAATATCGGTTGCGTAGATAACTGCGTCCTTCGGGAAAGCTACGATAGCACCACTTTTTTCAAGACCCTGTACAGGAACAAGAGTGATACGGCTGTCGCCAAAGTACTTGAGGCTCTCGGAAGCAGCGTCAATCATAGGCTTGTTAGCGCAACAAACTGCGTTCTGCTCCTGAATGTAAGCACGGAAGTCGGTGTAAGACATAAAGACATTCACACCCTTCTTGAGAGCTGACATAGGAATAGCTGCAACAACTGCGTCAACCTTGTCGGATACGGTCTGACCGGTCTCAAACTCAATAAGGTGGGTAAGACCAGATTCCTCGCGTACGCGGTCAAGGATACCAAGGTTGTCGGCATCAATACTGGTGTCACCCTTCCAAATCATATCCTCAACAGCCTCCTGAACCTTTGCCATATTGGATTCAGCAATCTTCTGCTCAAAAGGAAGCTTCTCCCTACCTGCCTCAAAGAGCATCTGGTAGTTCATAAAGTACTTCTGGAAATCAAGGAAGCAGTATTCCTTCTGTGATTCAATAGGAACAACGGTAACATATCTCTCTGAGAAGATATCCTCGCCACCAGGATTCCATACGCAATCTGCCTTTTTAAGAGCAACTTCGCTTTCAAGATAAGGAATGCTCTCGCGGCTCTTAACATTCGTCATAATGTCAAGATAATCAATAGTCTTTGTGCCAAGAGAAGCCTTGACCAAAAGCTCGTCCCTGTGAACGTTTACATACTCTTCAAGGGCGGAAAAATCAATAGTATTTTTTGCTGCCATAGTTTTGTTTAGTATTTTCTTAATTTATTATAGTTCAATTAGTTTAGATTAGTTAGAAGTTGGAGCAGGTTCTGCGTCAATTGTTCCGGTGAATTCAAAAGGAAGATAAGCGGAGTTACCGTCAATCGTAACATCGTATCCGTTCCTGTCATCAGCGGCAGTACCAGTACCAGCCTCAGTAGCTGAACCGCTAACATATTGGTCTGCACCGAGATACCATTTCTTACCGTTATTGTCTTCAACGATAACCGCAAGCTTCTCAGCAGCGAGGGCCATTACTTCAAGATGCTTCTGGGCCTCGAGCTTGTTGAATACAAGGGTAAGGGTGTTGGTGTAGTAACGAGTGCCATTAGCCTCGTCCTTAGTAAGAGTTGAATTGAGGGAGCCTGTGTTGCGAGCGAACTCATAAGAATACCACGATACGCCAGTTGCAAGGGTGACAGCGGTAACGGTATGTGCTGAGTAATCAATTGAAGGGGTTGCATCATCGTAGTAAGTAATATATACCTTTTTGATACCAGCCAAGTTCGCATTACAGTCAAAACCAATTCCTTTGAGTGTGTAATCTTTTAAACAACTTGTTGCCATTTTCTTATTCTTTTGTTTTTTATATATTATTATTCAATTTGTTAAAAATTAGTCCTTCTTCAGGTAGCTAAGCCTTGACTTGTGCTCATTCTCCTGTACTTCCGGGGTCTCATCTACCGGTTCAGCAGCAGGAGCCTCCACCTTTGCGAGCTTTCCTTCAACCTCAGCGAGACGGTCTTCAAGAGCTGCAATTGAGTTGATAATCTGGTTAAGTCCCTCGGTGAATTCTGCGAGACGGGCTTCAAGAGCGGCAATACGGTCTTCCTCATCAGCTGGGGTCTCTTCCACAGCGTCAGCGGGTTCAACTTCCTCGTTTTCCTCCTGTGCAATTTCTTCCTGAGCTACTTCCTCAACGGGTTCCTCAGCAACTTCTGCCTCAGGGTCAACAATTTCAGCGACCTTTCCTTCAACGACCTTGATAACCTTTCCATCTTCAACGGTATAATCACCATCAGCAGCAGGAACAGCATTTCCTTCCTCATCAAGGACAAACACTTCCATTCCTTCAACCAATTCCTCACCGTCAAACACAAGAACAGCCTTATTTGTCTTCACTTCACCCATCTTAAGAGAAAGAAGTGACTTCAAAGCAATTTTAAGTGCATTTGTTATTTTCATAAATGATTGATTATTATTTAGTTATTATTTAGATAGTTAATAAAATCTTCCAGGGTATCTATTGCCTTTTCGGCCTTAACTTCTTGGAACTCAGCCATACAGTCAATAGAGAAGCCCCTCAGTTGCCCTTCTTTGATGAGATTCCATACCTCATCATTCTCTATATGGGCGGTAACGAACCAACTTCCATCAGGTACATCTTCAAATCCTTCGGGGCTCAATCCCTTTGCAGAATCCTTTATGAATGACTGATAGAACGTAACACCGGGAACATCAACACTATGCATAACATTTCCGTTGTTCTGTGCGTCCCTCTGGAAGAAAGCGATTGCCATTTTCTTGATTGTGTCGGCGGAAAATTTCAGGTAATATTCCCCCCGTTCATCGTTTCTGTATATCAATTGGTCCTTGATAATAACCGGACCCATAATATCTCTCTTTTCCTCGTTGATGCTGAACTTTACTTCACTCTGTTTGCTTAGTTTGACGAAATCCTTCTCAATAGCTGGAAAATCGACTATTGAGATGCTGTTCCATATGCTCTCATCAGTAAAGTTTATGTTGAAAACCGGTATATCTTTATGCATTTCAATTCGTTTGTTTTTTAATAGATAAAGAGCTAAAAATGAAAAAGGAAGGTTATTTAAACCTCCCTTTTCTTTTAAAATGATGTTTCCGTTACCCGAACCTTCCTTGCATCCATAGCATCTTCAATATCAACAATTGAACAAACAATAGGGCGTTGGTTGATTGCATCCTCTTCTTCTGCTGTCTGTACTGTCCTTGTGTAACTTACTGGTGAACTGTCAATCAGCATAGGAGCAGCAGCCACACCTGTTGAAGCACCACCTTCCTCTGCCTCCATATTGTTCTTTGCCACAACATATTTACCCTTTGCAGCTGCAATCTGAGCGGTAGCGGTAGCGGCAAGTCCAGCAGTCTTTGCAACAGCAGCTATCGTAGATTTTGCGTTAAGTGCAGCAAGATAGTAAGCATTACCAGCGGCTGTTACAGGGTTGACTTCACCAGTCTCGGTAGCCCAACCTCGCCAGATTTTTACAATACCCGTAGCGGCATCAGCAGCAATTGCGGCAACTGCAAAGTCCCTTTCGGCCCTTTCAAGTGCAAGAAGATTTTTCTTCCTTCTCTTTCCTTCCTTTTCACTTATATTTCCAGCTTTTACCTCGCTGTCAATCACACTTTCACGGGTTGATTTATATGAGGAAAGTGAACTAGCTATCTTGTCCGTCATATCTATCAGGCTCGCAATCATTTCCTCCGTACGGGTCGTCTGCAGCTCTTTAAGCTCTTCCAGGGCCTCTTGTTTGGCTTTTTCGTCTTCGTAGTCTTTCTGGCGCAGTTCAGCTACCGCCGCATAGTATCTTTGCAGCAATTCAAGCTTCTGTTGGTCAGTCCCTTCAAAATTTTCCAGCTGCTCCTCAATCGCGGACTTTTCAATTTCAAGTGATTTTCTGTTCAGTTCCTCAACATATGCCAGGTAGCCTTCGTAGGTATCGTAGGTGACGGTCTTTATGAGCCCTTCAAGCTGGGCCTTCGCCTCTTCCGTTACCTTCATATCTATCATTCCCTTATGCCATTCACCTTTAAGCTCGAGTACTCTCTGCCTTACCTCCTCTGTTGCATTATCCAAATTCGTCAGCGTAGTTATTGACAAACCGAACTCCGCATTTATCTCAGCCACCGCGTCTTTCAGCTCCTGGTAATCATCTCCAAGTGCGTCAAATCCTTCTGCGTTGACAAAATCTTCCCATTTTTTTGCTTTTTCTAACGCTGCGTCTATCGTTTTTGAAAAAGTCTCCATATTTGTTGCGTCAAGCTTGCTCTCGTCAACCAGGCCGTCAATTATATCATCTACCATTTTTTGAACATTAGCTAGTTTAACTTGTGCACCTTCCTTAGCATCTGTCAAACTTTCAAGTCTTTGTTCAATTGCCAAGACCTTTTCACCGGCGTTTTCGTTAAGCTGTATCTGTTGCTCTATATCTTCCCTTGCACGAGCCATTCCGTCCAAACGTATCTCGTTCAGTTCCTTTTGTCTGGCTTTTTCTATATTGGTGGTGTCCTGTTTGTGCTTCTCTGCTTTCTCCAAAAGGGCATCATAGTGCTCATTCACAAGCTGTTCTCTGGTCTTCAAGCTCTTCTTGTATTCCTCGTTGAATTTTGCAAGTTCTTCCTCCTCCTCTTCCCATTCGCTCTTTCCAGCTGATGCGGCGGTATTTGATTTATTGGTTGCGGCGTCAAGCTGCTTGTTGTACATTCTGGCATTTCTCTCACTCTGGGCGATTGCGTCATTCACCTTCTTCTGAGCTGCTGCAAGCTTCTCATTCGCCTCTGTGTTGTTTGCGGTCTTTGCAGCATATTCCTCCATTATGCGAAGCTCTTCCTGTGCAATCTCAATATTTGCCTGGTCTACCTCAGCCTGCATTCTCTTCGCCTCTTCCAGTAGTCTCTTCTTCTCGGTGACATCTTCCGTAGCTGATGCCTCTTCACGCAGTCTTTCAATCTCGGCCGTCTTCTTGGAATTCTCAATATTTGCCTCACGGGTCGCCTTGGTCAGGTCGTTGGTAGCCTTTGCCAGTTCCTTATGACTGTCAATAGCCTTCTTCATTCCTGGTATGATGGACATTACCTTTTCTGCCACCTTTGAAAGTCCTTCAATAACCTTTACAAGTATACCGGCAAGGAAGTCAAAAGCGTTGGAAACAGCGTCAAGTACTGGTTTGAAAACAGATAAAGCCTGTTGCAGCCTCATCGTCAGTTCCTCATTCTTCTTGATTGCAGCAGCCGCCTTTACCAGAATAGCGACAATAGCGGTGATTGCAAGCATAATAGGATTGGCAGCAAGGGTCTTGAAAGCGGTATTCAACCCACCGGAAGCAGTTTGAGCGGCCTTAAATGGACCCTGGAGACCCCCAATAGATATTCCCATCTTGTTGAAAGCCTCCGATACTGACGCTGCATAGTTACCGATGTTGTCTTTAAAGGAACCTACACCCTTCTGTGTTTCGTTGATTTTGGAAGAAAGGGTTTCCAGGGAAGAAGCCATATTCTTTCCGAAATCAGAATTACGCTGCTCATCGGAAAGAAGTTTGTACTGGTCATAAAGAGCCTTGTACTCATTCTTCATTCCGACAATACTGTCCTTCGCCGCAACATTTTCTTCTTTTCCGGCCCTTGTTACCTTCGTAAGTTCCTCTTGTGCCGCTGCAAGTTGCTGGGAAGTGGTCTTGAACTGCTCACTCTCAGTATCAACGCCAATAAGACTATCCTGAAGGTTCTTTATCTCAGCCCTCAGTTCCTTTACGCTATTGATTTGCTTGCCAAGTATTTCCTCTATTGAAGCCATATAATTTCAGTTTGGATTTAATAGTTATTATTCGGGTTATCAAGGGTACAAAACATAAACGTTCCGTCAAGGAATTGCGTATTCATAGTCAGTCCATCACCCACACCCAGATTTGCATTATGTGCAGAGTCACTATCGTAGTAAATGTTGCCCTCTACTGTCTGTAAGTTGTTCAGGTTAAAAATATTGACCGATAAGGTGAGAGCTGGATTTTCTACGGTTGTCTGTAAGGTCATATAGCTCTGTTGACTGTCATTTCCCACACAATTTCCAGTATATGAAGCGTATGTTCCATCAGGCGCATCAGCCCTCAGTTCAAATATAACCTCCTCATTTGCAGCAAGATTGGAGGATATTTCCCAAGGTATTTCGTAAGAATGGTAAACCGGTGTTGCTGCTTCCTGTGAGAAGGAGAAATAGCTGACCCTGTTCTGTAACTCATTCCCGATATAATGCCCCATATTGAAGGTTGAAGATACTGACCTTGAAGTTGTTTCCGTATTCGCTTCTGCCGTAAGTGTGAATGTCTGGTTATCAGCGACACCGGAAGATATCCTTTGACCCTGACTATATGTTGTTCCGTTAAGCGATATCGTTATCCAGCTCGGTACTGACCTGAACACAATATCATATTCTGTGTGTACGGTGAAGAATATCGTCCCACCGGTTGCGGGAAATACTGTGGGGTTAATCTGCCGCAAATATGGTTGATATTTCTGTCTGAGTGTTACTGTCTTGCTGTTCAGGGAATTGGACAGAGTAAGTGTTGAAACCCTGTCCTCCCCGCTATTGTTATAACTGCTCGGTGTTACGGTTACATTAGTTCTTCCATTACCGGTAGAAGGTTCTATTGTGAAATAAGCCATTATCTTAACTGTTATCTGTTATTGTTCCGGTCCAGGTATCATCGGTAATCACTTCAACGACATCCGGAGCCTGGGTGTATTCAAGGGTAAGTTCATCAACATCGGTGTCAATAGGTCCGATACCTGCCTGTGTAAGAGTAGCCGCATATCTGAGGTTTTCACCGTTGTTTCCGGTAGCAGTAGCCACAATTGTCGTTGTTCTCTGTGACCCGGTATTCGCATCAAGTTGAACAGTAATGGTGGTTCCGTTCAAAGTAGGTCTAGCCCAAGTGTCCGTACCGCTTACCGCAAGATTTGAAGCCCTGTGCATAATTGCCGTAAATGTGGCTGACGTTGCGTTTGCGGATACCGTCTGTGCAGTAGGGGACAGCGTAAGCGTAGCAGCCGTATTGCAGGTTTCCTGTACGAATTCAGCGTGGTACCACTTGTCAAAGTCGTCCTCAATTCCGACCCTCCAGGTAATGTTGGTGTCACCCGTATTGGCCGGTACGCTGAGTGTGAATTCCGTAACCATCTGTCCTCTTCCCCTTGTCGGGTTCATATTGTCGTACGGGTCAATATAGTGGCGGTTTCCTTCCTCATCTGTGCCTGTAATCACATCGCCTACAACCCATCCTTCACCGGACTGCATAATCACCCTACCCGTTACGGTCTGAGCCTCGCAAGAAATCACACTCTGGTCTATTTCAATATTGTTTATGCCCTGGTATTCAATCTGGTCAAGTTTGTAGTTGTTCATATCCTGCACCTTGACGAATTCCATCTTGGTAGTGTCAAATGAGCCCATATTCAGGTCCTTTATGCTGTTGAGAGCCCATATGCTGTTCTGGAACCAATAGAACCTCCTTAACCACCAAGGCCAAGGCTTTCCGTCCATTTCCGCCTTTACATAACAGGTAAGTTTCCTTGTATCAACACTATAAAGGTCCCTCGCATAGTTCTTCCAAGATACATCATATATGCTGTCCCCTTCCGTTGTGTAAGTATCCGGTGCGAATGTTACCTGAGGGTGTCCGAAGTTCCAGCTGTGTACGATATTTCCCTTTGTTCCGTAGAGAATGAGGTCCCTTGTGAAATATGGGAGGTAGTCAAGCTGGTATGCAATCCTGTTACCACCGGCATCAGTTTCCCCGTATGTAAGTATCCAGCAAGGCGTAGCGTCATTCAAATAAACCATATCAGGAACATCATCGGTCAAGTTGTAATAAGTGGTACCTGACTGAGTGCTTGTACTGATAGCGCCCCGGAAGAAAAGGAGAACACCGCTTCCGTCAGATGCAGAATTGTCTTCCGTATGTGCCTGAAGTTTCGGGAATACGTCATAGCCCTTGTAGTCCGGGTTCAAATCATACTGCATCAGGGAAGTACTCATCGGGTAGTCCATTTCAAAGGTCTGGAACTCCTCCGAAGATGATTCCCTTGCAAACAGACTATAAGTAAGTCCGTTGTTTATGTAGTT
>ODAI013683396.1_pt1 | contig 18335 bp, 14 predicted proteins | sample 1539321 | NCBI WGS metagenome assembly ODAI01 (sample SAMN02144231, study PRJEB22623) | gut metagenome | biome: sheep rumen | host: Ovis aries | place: New Zealand | reverse complement strand
TGCGCGATTGCGGGCCACAACTTATGGCTTGAGATGGGTTTTGCCCATCGCCGAAGGCGATTTATAATGGCAAAACCCGTTACTATCACAGCCCAAAAGGCTGTGAATAGTAACAGGTACTGAGCGATTGCCTCGGAAAAGAACTTTGTCGTAGTGACAAAGCATACCTTTTTGAGTATAATATGCTGGGTTGTTGAGAGGCCCGGTCTTACCGATCATATATTGTAAATAATCTGTTTCCAAGGAGGAGATCATGGATTCGTTAGGACTTGTATTTGAGAATATCAGAGGAGTTTACGATAATCCTTTAATTACCATACACGTTATTTTATCCGTACTGATAGTGGCACTCCTGCTGAGCATATATGAATTTGCGGTATACAGGCTTGTATCACACAGAGCCTTCTACAGCCGTTCCTTTAATATATGCATTACGGTACTGCCTCTTTTTATTTCAACGATAATCCTGTGCCTTCAGTCTGACCTTGTCATCACCCTTGGAACCATTGGAGCGCTTGCTATCATACGTTTCAGGACAGCGGTAAAGGATCCTGTTGATATGCTGTATCTATTATGGTCTGTTCATACCGGGATAGTGTGCGGGTGCCAGCTTTATCAGGTAGGGGTGCTTACCTCCGTGATCGCGACCATCCTTCTTGTCGTTCTGGAAAATATACATTTAAACGGGAAGCCTTCCCTCCTTGTATTTGACTGCGCCCCCGAAAAGGGTGATGAGCTCCTGAAGCTTATAAGAACAGAATGCAAAAGGTCTGAGATCAAAACAAGAAGCTTTTATAACAATTCACTGCATGTAACGCTTGAGCTGCCTTCCCGGGAATGTGACGGCCTTGTAAAAAAGCTTGAGAGCGCCGGAGCCGAGAGGTTCTCAATCGTTTCCTATGACGAGGATAATATCCTCTGATCCCCATGCTATGAAAAGAAAGATTATGCTCCTGCTTCTCGCCGTTTCCTTCGCCGTATTATGGTCCGATGTCCGGCGGCTGCAGAACGATCCAAAATTATCAAGCCGTGTAGCCGATGAAGAGTCGCTGCTGTATTCGATGTCAAAGCTCATGCTTGTTGAGGCTCAGGCGCCGGATATCTATTTTGACGGAGAGAAGCTGTTCTATGATCCCGGCAGCCATACATATTATTATTCACTGGTGGAAGGAAGCTCCTCAGCCTTCGATCCGCGGGTAAGGCTTATTACCGTAAGGGAGAACGCAAGAGTCGCGTTCACATCAGGCATCACACAGGAGCTTATTGAAAGCAATACGCCCATCCTTTTTTCTGTATACAATGATGTGGGCTATGAGCTGTTTTATCTCTGCTGTACCACTCTTCCGCTGTTAAATGTGGACTGTGAAAGCGAATATATCGGATCCTCTGCGGATGAGCCCATGGATATTACCCTTTTTGATAACAGAGAAGGAGCTCCCAGAAGGCTTGTGGAATCAGAGGGTTTAATACACAAAAGAGGCGGGAGTTCAGCGGCTTTTCCAAAGATCGGCTACAAGATCTCCCTGAAAAAGGATTCTGTCGGAGGAAGCAGAAGAAATAACACGGTCTCATTGTTGGGCATGAGACAGGATGATGATTGGATACTGTATGCGGGGTACAGCGATACGGAAAAGATAAGGAATGTTTTTTCGCAGAATCTCTGGTACGAATCCTGCCGGTACGATAATGAGCAGAAACGAAGCACGGGAACACAATATAAATATGTCGAAATGTTCTTAAACGGCGAGTATAATGGTCTCTATGCCCTCTGCTATCCCATCGATGAAAAGGAGCTTAAGCTGTGCGGGGATCGCTCCATACAGGCTCTTTACAAGTATACAAACTTTATGGGAGATACCATAGAGGTAAACGGCTATGGAAGGATCGGGGGTATCGAGGTCAAATATCCGGGGAGCGGATGGGACCCGTCCGATGAGCTGGCTGCATATGGACAGCCCGTGGATTCAGGGGATTTTGATCTGCTGTTTAGATATCTTGATTTTCTCAACAGCCACAGATCCGATAACGGGGCCCTGCTTTACGGGATTGACCTTCAGAATGCCTTAGACATGACTCTTTTTCTTAACCTTACCCAGGGAGAGGATCAGGTCGGGACCGATAATATGAAAAATGTTTATCTGGCTCTTTTTAAGGAGAAAGAAGGCATAAAAGGGCTTCTGATCCCCTGGGATCTGGATGTCACCTGGGGGTGCAGCTGGGAGGAATTCTACAAAAACAACGTAAAGTCCTATGTATACACCCCGGAGGATAATTTTATACTGAACTGCGGCTATTTTGCCCAGATGATCAAAAATGATGAGGCGATATATGACCGGCTTCTTTCCGAAAAGTATAAGCGGTTAAGAGAGGGAGCATGGTCCGATGAGCGGATAATGGGTATGCTTGACGGATATGAGGCTCAGATCTTTGATTCGGGAGCCTTTTTAAGGGATATGGAGCGCTGGCCTGACGGGAACTACGGGAGTCCTCAGAACAAGCTGTCGGTATTTAAGGATTATGTTTTGAGACGGCTTGAATACTGCGACAGCTTTTACGGGATCAGATAAGAAATGCAGGGAAAACGCTTTGGGAGGCGGTGTCTGATGACAGACGGATCTTTGTACAGAAATGAATGGAAATATCTTTGCAGGTTAAATGAATGGGTCGAGCTTTCCTCAAGGCTTGACGGACTTCTTCACACCGACCGCCACTCGGCCCGGGGGAAATATTCGGTCCACAGCCTTTATTTTGACGACCTTGATAATTCCGGAATGCTTGACAATAATGCCGGAAATTCGGAAAGGCGTAAAATACGTTTCAGATATTACGGAAATGATATAAAGACACTTCATCTCGAATGTAAGAAAAAGCTTAACGGAAGATGCAGAAAGCTTTCTGTCCCGGTAACGGAGGACGAGCTCTGCATGTTTATTGAAGGACGGGCAATGGAGCTGTTTTCCAAAACAGAGGATCCGCTTTTAAAAAAGTTCTGCCTTTATTTTGAAAATAAGCTTCTCTCCCCCAAGGTGGTCATCGATTATGAAAGGACGGCTTACGTTGAGGAGGCGCTTAACCTAAGAGTCACCTATGATGAAAGCATCACTGCCTCAAAAGAGGTAAATTATTTCCTTTCGGGGGGATACGCAAGAAGACCTGTCGCCTCCGGGAATAATGTTCTGGAGGTCAAATTTGACATGATCCTCCCCGGATATATAAAGCGGATTATTGAAATGTCGGACATCCAGCTCACTTCATTTTCAAAATATTATCTCGCCAGAAGCGGAGACTGAGGATATACCGGTCCCTTATATACTGCCTGATAACCGTCCGATCATATCAGACCCGCCACTGTTATTCCCGGTGTGCCTTCATCCTGTTCTTACACTCATACATAGCTTCGTCCGCCCGCTTAAACACATCTTCGATGCTATTGTCGATCTCCCTGTCGTATAAAGCATATCCGATGGCGGCAGAGACCTTTTCCCACGGCTGTAAGGAAGAGTCCTTCTCAAATTCATCCAGTTTTGCGTGGAATTTCTTCAATAATGCCTCTATATCACGGTAATCCCTTCCCCTGAGCACTACAGTAAACTCATCTCCTCCTATACGAAAGACCGGCGAATGAGCGAAGATCGCGCAGACAGTCTGGCAAAGCTTTATCAGCAGAACATTCCCCTTATCATGACCGTATGTATCATTGGTCCTTTTCAGGAAATTCAGATCGATCATTACAAAGCCAAAGCCCTCATCACCGGAAAGAAATGTCTCCTCATGAGTCTGAATGTATTTATCATATGCCGTTTTGTTTCGAACCCCTGTAAGCGAGTCACGGCTTGCAAGCTCCGCCATGGCATCCGCGTGTTCCTCGGTGTCCTTCAGCCTGGTAAGCGTCAGCTTTAATCGATCCACCATGTCATTGAGCCGGATACTCATATCTCCGATCTCATCGTTTCTGTAGGGTTGTGATGTATGACCCAGATCACCTTCAGCGATGATCTGCATATCCTGTCCCAGAAGCTCCATGGGATGCGTGATAGATACGGCAAGCCTGTTGGCGACAATGAAAGCCAGCACGATTATGATCAGGGTGCCCGCAATAAAGGAAAAAATGGAAAGGAGAATGGTGTGGTCTACGATCTGTACGCTTCTTAATACAATATTACTGGGCACATATGCGCAAATGGTCCAGGGAACCCGGGAAAGAGGAGAATATACATAAAACCCGTTGTCCGTCGACAAAAACCCGCTGCTGCCTGAAATGATACTGTTGATATCCCCTTCCGCAAGGCCGGTATACTGAGCCGCGGAAACCCCTACGGAATCCAGTGAAATAACCTCTTTATCCTGATTTATGACAAAGCTGTAGGCGCCCTCTCCGAGATTCAGAGAGATCATCTCGTTATATAATCCCGTAATATCAAAATCAGCAGCTGCCACTCCTCTGACGACCCCTTCCGTATCCTTATAAGGACAACCGATAGTGATCGTCATCCCGCGGCCCATTACATCCGTGTAAAGGCTGGTGAAAAAAACGCCATCCTCCCGCATCCCGGTCTTATACCATTCGGACTCAAAATAGTTATATACCTCCGTCTCACCCGGCGGAGTCTCAGAAAGACATGACCATCTGTCATAGGAAGGCAGGTATCCGCTATCGGTTCCCAGATACATTGTGGTGATAATGTTTTCGTTTTCATGGGAAATGGGCGCCAGCACCTTTTCAAGATTGCTGAAGAAATATATCTCTTCTTTCATATCCTCAAAGGTGAGATCATCATATGCCATAGTGCTGGTCATGGCATATACTCCCGGGGGTGTAGACGGGTCCGGAGCGCCGACAAATCTGCCGGCGGCTATGAGATTATCTCTGTCCGCGTACATTTGCGTGACATAATCCGAAACAAACTTGATATAATCTCCGTATCTTTCCAGACGAAGGTCAGTAGTGTCCGCCTTCTGTTCAACAAGAGCCGTGTAATTCCTCTCCAGACTTTCAGTCAGGGCACTCTCCGATTCACTGCGGATCGTCAGCATGATCAATATACTTGCCATAAAAGCAAGCATGAGGGCCACCAGCATAGTGATGAGCAGAGAGATCAAAACCCGCCTGCGAATGGGTATCCTGCCGGCTTTTTCCCGCATTACCTTTTTATCACCCATTTCAAATTCTCCTGTACTGACCTTATTGATTTGAAAGATATCTATTCCTTTTATTGTACATCATTACAGGCCGGCTTTCAATAATCAGTCAGGACCCTTCAGGGCAATTACTCATGATCTTACACTTGCGATCATTTCACCAAAATGACCCAGCTTCCGATCTCTTCTCCATGCTTATCGTATGCCTTCACGGTAACGGTCCCGCTCTTCCTGCCCTTTACTATGACCCTCTTACCGTTCTTTGAGGCCTTCACGATTCCTTCCTGAGATACAGTGAATTCTTCTACCTTCCCGTCCGCTTTCAGCTTGATCTTTCTGCCGACCTTTATCGTTTTATCCGGCTTAACCGAAGCTTCCTCAGACTCCGTAATGCTCCCGATCGCCCCGGCAGAATAAGCTTTTCCGTCCACATAAACGGTATATCCGTTATAGTTTATCTTTCCGCTTCCGGAAAGGCTCGTCACATATGAATCCCCGGTAAGTACCCACAGAGTCCCTTCTTCAAGGGTCACATCTGCTGTCCCGGTCTCCGTGGAAACAACCGTTCCCTTATCATTTGTTATGCTGCCGAAGATCCTGCCGGTCAGTATGCTGCCGTCTGAAAGGGCAAGGTCAAGTTCCGAATCATCGCCCACAAGGATGTCTCCGTCAAGGGTCTGCTGTGAGGCGGAAAGGGTCGCCTTATTGGTCCCTCCGCTCCAGCCGTCGTCGCAGACGGATATCAGTGCGCCATCGGAGGAGTTGGTTATCGATACATTTGTTAGATCGATCGTACATTCGGTATTCGTTACATGAAAGGTATCTCCGTTTTTGCTTATCAGCTTACCGCCGGTCATGGAGAATGATGATGTTCCGGAACTGGCGTCCCCGGACATCGACTGATATATCATAACGGTATCGTAAAACTGCGCATTGCCGTTCAACGCGGTATTGTTCGCAACAAGCTCACAGTTTTCAAGCGCGATCGAACCGGTACCCTCAATAACGACTCCTTCCGATTTATTGGAGGTAAGCACGGCATCCGAGACTTTTACGTCAGCGGTGGAATAGATCGCGGGAGAGCCCTGCCCGTTCGAGGTATAGGTTCCGCCTTCTACCGTCACCCAGCCGCCGCCTCTGTCCGTTCTTATCGGCGCGGAGGAGCCGCCGCTTGTTTCCACGGTAAGGTTCTTAGCGTTTGTACTCCCGCCATAGGTAGTCATGATCCCGCCGCTGCCATTTCCGGTCGTGGTGATCACGGTATCGGTGATATTGACAGTTGTTCCGTCTCCCGTCGCGTTGGTCTGACCGCTGTTCGCCCCGTAGGAGAATACACCATTTGCTCCCTCAGCTTCTGTATTGACGGTTCCTCCGGTAATTGTGACGTTTGCTCCGCCCTTTACCATCACGCCTGAATTGATACCATAAAAGCTGTAATTATCAGAAGCGGAGGAGCCGCCCGTTTTGATAACTGTCGGATCTGTAATGGTCACGGAGCCTGTCGTATCCACTAAAAGCGCGTTCTCATCGGCATTTTCGGAGCTATAGGTCTTACCCTCTTCCGTTACCGATGAGCTTATTGTCTCAGCTCCGCTCCAGGTAACGTTTCCGGATGACGGCTGTCCCCCGGGGCCTCCCGGGTTACCTCCCGGCATTTCTCCGGGAGTTCCTTCCGGGGCCCCATTCATCGTCCCCGATCCTTCGCCGGACATTTCTCCGGGGAAGCCTCCCGTCATTCCCCCGGTATCAGCCGCGGAAACCGGTGCGGCAAGGGATAATACCAGGGCTGCTGTGATCATCGCTGTAGATATTTTTTTTCTTTTCATAACCTGTCATCTCCTTGAGCTTTTTATTCAAATGAGTTGCCCGACAAAAGCCCTTCGGGCTCCTCCGGCATACACAATATTACTCATATTCATAAATACAAACAGCGCAAAGGAAAAACGGGGGTATATAAATATTTTTTTAATTTTTGCCGCGATGCAGTGGCAGGCCCGGAAGGGCTATGTTTGCCTGTGCTGTCGATATTGGCCGTCAGCGAATATTATCGACACACATTTTAGTAAATAATGGTATAATGGTAACATTATTTTTGTATTAAGCAGAAACGTCAGCTGATCTATCCCGCCGCCAAAGGGTGCGGAACGGGAAGGAGCACAAAGCGGGGAGGAAATCTATGGACTACAAATCAATGGTCAATCCAACGTACTACACAGCTAAGAGCACACTTTTTATGCTGGCAGGAGCCGACAACAATGATGCAAAAAAAATGATCGGCATTCTCAACACACAGAATGATATCCAGCGGAACAACGAAGCAAGCAATCAGACTGTTACGATGTCTGAGGAAGATAAAAAGGCGCTTATGACAGGAGCCAGTCTGGCGGTCGAAGCACGCTACGCGGCCTTATCCCGGTATATGAAGGCAGAAGGCTGTAAGAACCTGTTGGATATTGCATGCGGCTACACACCGCGCTCCATTTATTGCGGCAGGGAAGGTATCGATTACGTTGGTATCGACGTGCCTGTTGTAGTCGAAGATCTGCAGAAGGTGGTTAAAAAGGAAGGTCTTCAAAAAAAGCATCCTGTGTATGCCGCCGGAGATGCCACCAACGCCGCTTCCCTTAAGCATGCGGCTGACATGCTTGACGGAGAGATTTTAATTTCATGCGAAGGTCTTACGCAATATCTTTCCAGGAATGAGTTCGAACAGTTTCTTGGCGGAATCAGGGAAATCCTGCGGACTCATGGAGGGGCATGGGTATCCTCCGATATGGGAGTGGAATACGAAAAATTTGCGTCAGCAAATATGAGCACCCCGGATGCCGTACAGCTGTATAACGAAGCCAGAAAGCAGACCTTCAAGGCCTCCAACATATACGGAGAAGGTGTTGCATACTGGGAGGCTTCAAAAAAACAGAGTCTCATCGAGAAGAACGGTTTAAAAGTTGAAAAGCTGCCATTTTATTACGATGACGAGGATCTGGTCCTGTTACGCAATTCACCGGCCGGCTGGAGGGAGTCCTACCTTAACCTGCTTCACGCGTCAACGCTGTGGAAGATGACGGTCGATACCGACAGCGGTTCTGTTCATGCCTCCGACAGTGCCGAAAGTATAAATAATTTAAGGATAGATTACAAGAAGGAAGGTGGAACGCTCATCTGCGATGTTTACGGAAGGATCGATACGATCAGCGCTCCGGAGCTCCTTGAGGTTCTTGAAAACAATTATAACGGGATCACAAATGTCGTCATAAACGCCAAAAAGCTTGAATACATCTCTTCCGCAGGGCTCCGGGTCCTTTTGATGGCAGTTAAAAGGGTTGGAGAAGGGACAGTTAAGGTAACAAATGCTTCCCCGTCGGTAAAGGAAATATTCGAAACCACAGGGTTTGATCAGATGATTAACGTAGAATGACAAATCAGGCCTGTCTGACGCTTTACCGTCTGTGGCAGTTATTTACTTTTATTCTCTCCTGTTATATATTATTCTTTAAGACTGGGCTAACATTGTACTGTGTGACCGCCTTTTTGGCGATATCAAACAGGAGATTGCTGCAGTCTACAACCCGGCCGATACAATGAAAATCTACTGTATATCGATCCTCAGGGTCTGTGAGCCGGGCATAAAGAACTACGAGTTGAAGGAAGCTTATGAGACCGGATTCTTATCGGAGCTGTACCCCGGTGTGGCTCTTTCAAAGAATACGGTATCCACGTTCCTGAATGATCTGGGGAAAACAGTTTCCCGTGCACTACAACCAGAGTCTTTTGTTGTATATAGTCTAACTGGTTGGGAAAGTACTATTTAAAAATTCTCCTATAAATCTCAATTATTACCCCACATTCATATACGCGGCATCTTCAAAGAAATCTTCCTGATCGGAAATGTATTTAATGATATCTGAAGATTTTGCGTCAGGATTGGTGATGATGAAAGAAAGATGCTACAGCTTTCCTCCCGAGGTGGCGATCCCTTCGATAAACTGCCTTTGGAAGATGATATAGAGAATTATCATCGGCAGGCAGGCGATAAGAGCCGCGGCCATCAGCTGCGGATAGTTTACCGCAAACTGACCCTGCATCTTGGCAAGGGCGCTGGCCAGAGTGGTATTATTCGTGTTGGGCGCCACAATTATGGGCCACATCAGATCCTTATAGGCAAAAACCGCGGTAAAAATGGCAAGAGCCATCATTGAGGATTTTGCAAGCGGAGCAATGACCAGAACAAAGGTCTGTCCGATATTACACCCGTCTAACCTCGCCGCCTCCTCCAACTCCTTCGGCAGGCTCATATAGGTCTGCCTCAGCAGAAAGGTTCCGAAGGCGGTCACCAGTCCCGGAAACAAAAGGCCCCATATGGTATTGGTCCAGCCAAGCCTGCTCACCATAACATACTGGGGAATGATGAAGAGCTGCACCGGCACCATCATCTGGAACAGCACCAGCCCGAACCAGATATTCTTTCCCGGAAACTCCAGCCTTGCAAAGGCATAGCCCGCAAAGGTTGCCGTCAGAACGGCACAGAGGATTCTCAGCACTATCATCAGCAGCGTATTAAAGTACAGTCTCGGAAAATTCATGGTAGCTATTACGGTCTTAAAATTATCCAGCCTCCAGCTTGAGGGAAAGATGATAAAGGGATCCACCTGTGTTGATTCGCCCACCGTCTTGAAGGCAGTAAGAACCATCCACAAAAAAGGAACCAGCATGGTTATCGATACAAGGATCAGGATAACGTACACTATGATATTTCCGATCTTCTCTTTCCTGTTCATATGTCCAGTCCTCCCGCCTTAAGAATAATGAACCCATCTCTTCTGGGCTACCATCTGGAATACCGTAATGATCATTATAAGGATCAGCAGCACGACAACTACCGTCGCCCCGTAGCCCTTATTACCCTGGATGAAGCTGTATTTATAGAAAAGATATACCAGGGACTCGGTATACTTAAGAGCGGGGTTGTTCGTACTCATGATCATATACATCAGGTCAAATACCTGGAGAGAAGCGATCACTCTGGTGACCAGCACGAAAAATATCGTAGGCGACAGAAGCGGCACTGTGATATTAAAAAACTGCTGCACCTCTGAAGCGCCGTCTATAGAAGCCGCCTCATAGTAATCACGGGGGATATCCTGAAGTCCCGCCAGGAACAGGACCATATTGTATCCGATAACAGACCAGATACCTATGATCGCAATGGAGTATATGGCGATATTCGGGTCGGAAACCCAGTTGATCTTAGTACCGAACACATGATTTAACAGACCGAACTCCGAATTATAGAGCCATCTCCACACCATCGCTATAGCGGCCGGAGCCGCGACCATGGGCAGGAAAAAGATCGTCCTGAAGGTATCCCTCCCTTTGATCTTCCTGTTTAAGAATACCGCCAGTATCAGAGCGATCGCCACCGAAAAGGGTACCTCCACGATGGCATACTTAAGGGTATTTATAAGAGACTGCCACATTTCTCCGTCAGAAAAAACCTTCTGATAGTTCTTAAGACCTACGAATATATTACCCTTTCCGAAATCCCCTGTTTTGAAAAAGCTCTGCCATATCGTCTGAAAGATCGGAATGATATTTAAGACCAGCAGTCCGATCATTGTAGGCAGAATAAAAAGATACCCCCAAAGACACTCGCTCCTCTGTCTCGGGGTCATTTTCATTTTTCCCATACCTAATCCTTCCCGTTTTGTAACTGTTCAGTACCTTCACAGTTACGAACCGCAAGCCCATTAAAATCGCCTTCGGCGATGGGGCTTGTTCCGGCTCACGCGTCAAACATATAAGGGACTGCCGCACTTATGGACACGGCAGTCCCGGATATCATTACCTCTTACTTCTTACTCTTCAGCAAGTATGTCATTCATCGCTGCCGCGATATCCTTGCATACCTCTGCCGTTTCCTTTTCACCGGACCATGCATCCTGAAGCTTTTCGGTCTGCATATTTTCCCACTCAACCGTATTTCTGGAATAAGGCCTGAAAACAAGCCTTGCGTTCAGCATATCCATATAACCGGTAAGATCAAAGCAGTCTACACTGTTCTTCCACAGATCGGAGCAGCCCTTGTAGGCTGACATCGTAACGCCGAGCTCTGCCTGCTTCTCCTGGGCTTCCTTCGTGCCGAAGTACTCGATCAGGCTCCATGCGGCATCAAGGTTCTTTCCGTTCGCCGCGGCGGCCCATCCAAGGCCGTTGTAGATCGACACCCTGTCGCTGGGATCCTTGTAGTAAGGAAGCACCGCAACGTCACAGTTATCATGTGTATACTCATCATCACGGAAGGCTGCGAGCATCCAGGAGCCCTGGGTTACCATAGCGGCCTTACCCGAACGGAAGAGAACGTCAGCTCCGTTATCCGCAAGAGTCGTAAGGTCGGGGCAGCTCCCCGCATTGATCATATCGGTGATATACTCCATTGCGGCGATGGTCTGGGGCTCATCCCAGCCTGAAGCCTTCTTGTCTTCGGTGATGATCTCTCCGCCGTATGAATATACTACATTATAGAAGCTGTCCTGATTGTTGCTGGGAGCAATGGCATATCCCCAGTGATCATCGGTGGTGAGCTTTGCTGCCGCATCCGCCATATCGGCCCAGGTCCAGGTATCATCGGGATAAGCGACTCCGCACTCATCAAACATGGTCTTATTGTACCAGAGCGCAATAGTGTCGATATCCTTGGGTATCGCATACTGTTTGTCATTTGATCTGTAAAGGTCCACGATGCCCTCATAATAATTTGACAGGTCGATCTTGTCGCTGGCTGCGATCCTGTCGGTAAGATCAAGAAGCATATCGTTTTCCATATACTTCTGAGCCTGATTGGAATGCATCCAGAATACGTCCGGAAGCTCCCCGCCCGAAGCACCCGCTTCGAGAAGTGTCCAGTAATTGTCCCAGTTAACGACCTGAATTGTTGCCTTAACGCCCGAGATTGCCGACCAGTCATCAACGATCTCCTGAAGTCCCGCTCTCTGGTTCTCATCCCAGATCGTAACATTCAGCTCGCCCTCAACACTTCCTCCCATAGAAGCCGGCTCCTCTGCCGATGCAGCCTCCTCAGCGGCCGGAGCAGCATCCCCTGCCGGAGCTGCCGGAGCGGCTCCCGCACAGCCAACGATGGAAAATGCCATTGCGGCACTCAGACAAATTGCCAATACCTTCTTTAATTTCATCTCTATCCTCCCGTTTGATAACCCCCGTTATCGGGTTTTGCTCCGCCTGAAGTCATCGTCAGAATGTGATGCCGTCCCGGACAGCCGGACAACTGCGATGTCTTCTGCGGTCGTTGCTATGTCTATATCCTAACGCAGTATAAAAAAGACATATAGGGTGACGTGTTACTGATTTTTGTATTTATGTGACATCGCAGCGGTTGATCAAAACGGACCTGATACAAGCTTAATATTCCTCTTTACAGTTAACGCCCTGAAGGATAAGCCACGCCGCTACCCCTTCCTGTGAAGCACTATGAGCCTTGACGCAAAATCACCTGCCGGATGCTTCCAGAATTCCTGCGGCGTTTCCGCGATCTCTATACCGATCTGCATAAGCTCGCTGCCATAGTAGTCCTCTCCGTCCATATTATAGCAGGCATCGGGTAAAAGCCCGGTAAGCTTAAGTCTCCTGTGAGGCGGATTAGCGGCGGCAAGGATCCGGTAATACGCAACGATGGCCCTCTCACCGTCCTCTGAGACCACCATCCAGGCACAATAATTATCCTTTATGGGAGAAAGCAGCCGGTAAAACCTTCCGGACTGAATGAGCCCGCGGTATTCCTTCATAAAGCTGATCTGCTGCTTTATCTCCTCAAACTCCTCATCGCTTAAGCTGTTAAGATCCATCTCATAGCCGAATGTTCCGAAGCAGGCAACCGCCGCCCTTGTGGCGATCGAACACACCCTTCCCGTCTGCATGTTCGGGGACACCGACACATGAGCCCCTATAGAGGAAATGGGATATCCGTAGGAGATCCCGTACTGGATCTTCAGGCGCTCTATGGCATCGGTATCATCGCTTCCCCAGGTCTGCGGAGCGTAGTAGAGCATCCCGGCATCGTACCTGCTGCCGCCGCTGGCGCAGGATTCAAACAAAAGCTCCGGGAAATCCGCGATCAGCCTCTCATACAGGCTGTATACCCCGAGGATGTATTCATGATAAACTCTCCCCTGACATGACGGCTCTCTCCCTGTACTGTAGCATTCGCTGATGGTACGGTTCATGTCCCATTTGACATAGTCGATGGAGGCCTCGGCGATTATGGAATGCATCCTCTCATATAAATAGTCCACCACCTCCGGCTTTGACATATCAAGCACCAGCTGATGTCTTCCCAGGGAGGAAGGCCTCCCCGGCGCTGCCAGAGCCCATTCCGGCTTACTTCTGTAAAGGTCGCTGTCGGGATTCACCATTTCCGGCTCAAACCACAGCCCGAACTTAAGTCCCATCCCGTGGATCTTATCCGCCAGTCCCTTTATTCCCCGGGGAAGCTTTTCGGTATTTACAAACCAGTCGCCAAGTCCCGCGTGATCGTCGTTTCTGGCCCCGAACCACCCGTCGTCAAGGACGAACAGCTCTACACCGGCCTTTCTTCCCTTTTCGGCTATCTTAAGGATCGATTCCTCTGTAAAGCTCATCTCGGTGGCTTCCCAGTTGTTTAAAAGGATCGGCCTCTCCTTCTCCCTCCAGATCCCCCGGGACAGCCTCTTTCTGTAGAGGGAGTGCAGAGTCTGGCTGAGCTCGTTCAGTCCGCTGTCTGTATACACAAGCAGAGCCTCCGGAGTCTGAAAGCTCTCGCCCGGCTTTAATTCCCAGGAAAAATGTGAAGGATGTATACCCGTCATCAACCGCAGCGCTCCGTAGGTATCAGCCTCCGCCTGGGTAAGGAAATTGCCGCTGTAGAGAAGGGACAGCCCGAAGGCCTCTCCCTGAAACTCATCGGTATGCTCCCTTCTCAATATCACAAAAGGATTGTGGTTGGGGCTGGAATTGCCACGCATGCTGGATACCGCGGTGATCCCCTCGTCGATCCTTCGTTCTATGGGCTTCTTCTCCCTTCCCCAGGCACCGGAAAACTGCATCCATATATAATCCTGATCCGGAAGGTCCAGGGAAAAGCTCATGGCGCGGTCAAGCAAAAGGCTCTCCTGTCCTTTGTTATGGAAGGCTGCGCTCCTCGCGATAACGGGATAATCCCTGAAAATTGTATACAAAAGGGCGATCTCCATTCCGGTAAGCTCATCCTTAAGTATCAGCCTCAGACTCTTTGCCTCCGCCTCCTCCTCGGTATAGACGGCGGGCAGCCCGCAAAGCTTTTCCTTACCGTTAAAGATCTCATGCGAGACATAGCTGAAATGGCAGTAGGAGGAACCGTTTTCCGCGATCAGCTCAAAGGCCGGAGTCCGGAAATCGGAGGTTCCAAAAAAGGGATACTCCTGACGGTTAAGTTCAAGGGAAAAAAGCTCGTTATCCTTTGCGCCCACCACCATTGCCCTGTCCTCCAGACAGATAAGCCGGGAAAAGTCCTCCCTGTCGTGGATTCTCTTTCCCGTATAGAGATTTCCCGGCTCTCCGCCGGGAAGAATGCCGATTATGTAGCTGATCCTGTCGTTGCACAGATGAAACTGCTTTGTTTTTTCATGAAAAATAATGTCCACCGTTTATCACTTCCTTTCTGCCTGCTGGACGGATCATTTCCTAATCATAGACTTACCCTGGTCAGATCCAGATTCTTGTCATTGATCCGCACCAGGGGTTTTCTTCGCTCAGTCCTGTATTTTTGCGGGGTGATCCCGTACTTCTTCTTAAAAGCCCTGGAAAAAGCCATCTGATCAGAATAGCCCACGAGCCAGGCGACGGAGCTGATGGAATCGTTTCCGTTCACAAGTATCCCCGCGGCCCTCTCAAGCCTGTAATTTATCAGATATTCCTGAGGCGACAACCCCGTTTCCTTCTTGAAGTTCCTGGTCAGATAGCTCCGGTTTATCCCGATCTTGTCCGCCAGCTCGCTGATCCTTAAGGTATCCCTGTAATTGGCCCGGATATAATCGATGGCATAATCCACATACATCCTGGCCGGATAGGTGTTATCGGCGTCTAAGGGCTTTTTCTCCCTGCGCAGGCTCTCAAGAAGGCCCATGAAGCGTATAGTCTCCCCCAGGCGAATAAGCTCATTTGCGTGATTCATCTGGCTGGCATTAAGAATGATATCAATGCTCTCCTGAAGCCCCTGCGTCTCAGTAAGCTCGATCACCGGATTATCGGGAGTTATGTGCAGTCCGTTAAAGAAATCCTCCACATTATACCCGTGCATGCCTATCCAGTAATAGGTCCATGGATCCTCAAAGCTGGCCTGATAGACCGACTCCACCCCCGGAAAGATCACGAAGGCGCTGCCTGCGCCCAGCTCATGGGTACGCCCCTTCACGCGGTAGGTTCCCTTTCCCTCCGTCACAACATGGATCAGATAGCAGTACCGGATAAAAGGCCCGAAGTAATGACCCTTTTCACATTTTTCCCTGCCGACATAATCGAGATTCAGCGCCATGCCCAGACCTAATATCCCCTTATCGTGCAGATTCTCCAGACAGGCGTATCTCTCTATGTTTGTATACATTATCTCCTTATAATCCACAGCCCTTACTCCATTGCGCCGATACGCTTTAGCGGATCGTGCGCTTAGGATCAAACTTCAGTTTGATCCGATCCGCTTCGTCTGCGAAGCGGATCATTTCCTCTTTTGCACCAATCTGCTCTAACCAATACTCTTTTTTATCTTAGTATGTACCGGATTTTCTCTCAATGTATATTTGTGCAGCAAATCTGTATTCATGTGATATCCAAAACCGGACCCTGTCATTCATTGAACACTATAGTCGGCCTCCGCAAGCCCCGGCATGGTAAAGACCCTTCCTCCTTCAAAGTAAGAAGAAGATCCCAAATATGATGTTCTATATGTATTTTGGCCTGCAAGAAAGCTCTTACCATCGATATAGTACCATTTTCCGTCAGACAGCATAACATAATTGATTAAAACAGGAGTACCTGTCCTCCAGAGTGTCGAAACCAGCATATTCTTGATGCCGGCATCATTTAACAGTCTTGACATCGTAAGAGCAAATGCATTATTTGTTCTGTAACCGTATAACAGGGCTCCATAGGAGCAGTTGGCGAGATAGAACAGCTCAGTTGACTGGCCTTCTGTATCAGTAACATCTGCGCCTGCCGGAACGCTTGTTTTATCATTAAGCCAATCATTGAAATATTTTACCGTCCCGTAAGTCTGATCATTCGGATACTCAGAAGCGGCATATGCCTCAGCTTCCGCAGCGATCTCCTTTACCTTAGTCTTAGCCTGCTTTTCAAGCTGTTTAGTGTAATGCTTTGAAACATTCAATATGACATTGGTCTTTTTTGACTTATAAGTACAGGAAAGCGACACGACTCTCGCACCGATCGGCATAAACTCAAATTTTTCAGGGTACGTCAGGAATAAAGCAGTACATGCTGAAGCAATTTTATCGCCATTGATGATCCCTTTCACCGTGAATTTCTTTTTCCCTTTATTAATGCTCTTCAAGCCGGCTTTATAAATCTTCTTCTCAACGGCATCCAACTGACTGGTATATAAATTCTTATCCTCAAGGATAGTATCAAAAGCTATGTCTTCTAAGGCACTATTGTCGGGTGATCCAATGGATACTTCAACAGCAGCTTCATTTTCTGACAATTCAGAAGCTGTTGCATTTTTCGGTATGGCTGTTACCAGAAACACAGCAGAAAGTCCTAAAGCAACGCATCTTCTAAGTGTAATATTCTTCATATCCGCATCTTCCTTTCCTAAAAAATGTGGTCGGAGCTTCCGTATAACGCAATCGGTACAAACTCCCATTTCACTTTTTCTGATCTTACTAAATTTTATCATGTAATCTGAATGGGGACAACTTCGGATGGCTGACTTCATTACAAGCTATTGCAAATATAAATAATCCCCCTGATGAGCTATGGACCACCAAAGGGATATATTCTTACTACAACAGCATGGATAATTCTTTATTCTGCGACCACTACTACCTTCGCCTTCTTCGCTCCAGCCCTGGCAAGCTGCTTTTTCAAAACCTTTGCGTCCTTCTTACTCTCAACGGTAATCGTTAACCCTTTCCCCTTCTTACCGGTCCCATTGCCCTTCAGGGAATCCTTGGCAAACATCTTCTTACTTACCCCACCTTCAATGACCAGTTCGGTCAATCCGCAGCTTTCAAATGCTTTCTTATCTACCTTCGCTATATTCTTCGGCAATGTCGCGGATTCAAGGCTCTGACCTTTCATGGCTTTTGCTCCGATCGCCGTGACGGGCAGCATTTCGTTTGCCCCGGCTATTCTTACTCCCGTAGGAGCCACATAATTCGAGCTCTCCGTCTTCACACCGGATATCGTAAGGTCTGATCCCTTCGTATTATAATCGATCGTCGTATTTTTACCATCCAAAGACTTCTCTGTCGTGGTCACATTCAGGATCGATCCTGAGTCACTGCTTAAGATCGTATCCGTCCGTGTCCCGGACTGATCCCATACAACAACCTCCTCTATAATTGGAATAGTCTATGCCAATATTCTATAAAACCAGGGCTCACCCCGAAATCCGAAGATTTTGGAATACTTTATTCCATTTTATTGGAATATACTTATATTCGAGCTTGTTAAGTAAAAGGTCAGACAGCGTCTGACCTTTTTTACATTGTCAAAATCACGCAATTACAGATAAAAAATGAACCTGTATCTCTCTCATAACCGCCGTTCACCGGCTTATTCACTCATTTGCAATTTATGTGCCACAATTTAGATCATTTTTCTGATTTGTGGCACTAAGTTAGCATAAGTTCTTTCTTTCCAAGCAGAAAATCCACTATATTTATATGAGAAATACCATCCCGGGAAAAATCCAATCTGTCCATAGACAATACATATTTGGGTGACGCATCACTGATAGGCTTAAACGCTCCAAACTCCCTGTCTATCGTCTGTTGCCCGCTCAAATAATACGCAACCTGGATAAAACATTTCTTTTTCCCGTCAATAACAACGAAGTCTATTTCTCCCTTATATGTCTTGCCTACAAATACTTCATAATCTCTTGAAATAAGCTCGTTATAGATTATGTTTTCCAGGAAAAAGGTATCCTC
>ODAI014067419.1_pt1 | contig 18336 bp, 16 predicted proteins | sample 1539321 | NCBI WGS metagenome assembly ODAI01 (sample SAMN02144231, study PRJEB22623) | gut metagenome | biome: sheep rumen | host: Ovis aries | place: New Zealand | reverse complement strand
TTTTCTAAAACATTTATTCTAACAACAATTAAAACTAAAAAACAATGAAAAAACTATTGATGACATTCGTGGCATTTGCCATGATCGTGCCTTGCTTGGCACAAAAACCAGGTCTCGTGAAAGATGAAGACGGTTACACCAACGTCCGTAAAGGTCCGGGCACAACTTACGACATCGTCGACCAAATTCCCGACGGTATGTTCGTTTACTACAAGGCTGGTCCCGACGGCTGGAACCTGATTTACACGCCCACAGAGGGGGCTGAAAGCTATGAGTTCATCGGCTTCATGGCCCGCAACAAGATTGTCGTCCCCAAGCGGAGTGGCGATTGGAAAAAGGTGGGAAAAGTGAAAGATGAAGACGGATACACCAACATTCGCAAAGGTCCGGGCACGAAGTACGACATTGTGGGGAAAGTGAAAGACGGAGGATACATTCTCTATAGCGGCGGCAGTAACAACCAGTGGTACAAAGTCTACAAACAAGACGGAACCTTCCGCGGGTATATGGCTCGCAACAAAATAATGAAAACGGCATCGCCGTCTTTTTAAAACATTATAAACAGACATGAGAATCTTATTGTTAGGAAGCGGGGGACGCGAACATGCTCTCGCTTGGAAGATTGCGCAAAGCAAGCAAGTTGAGAAACTTTTCATCGCCCCAGGCAACGCTGGGACAGCCAATTGCGGCGAGAATGTGCCCATCAAGGCCGACGACTTCGAGTCGGTAAAGGCGTTCGCCCTTGAAAATGGCGTCAACATGGTGGTGGTAGGCCCCGAAGATCCATTGGTGAAAGGCATTTACGATGAATTCAAAAACGATCCACGAACAGCAGCTATCCCTGTCATAGGGCCTTCGAAAGCTGGTGCCGTGCTCGAGGGTTCGAAAGACTTCGCCAAGGCCTTCATGATGCGCCACAACATCCCCACCGCACAATACAAGACCTTCGACTGCGAGCATCTGGAAGAGGGACTTGCCTTCCTGGAGACGCTGAAGGCTCCCTACGTGCTGAAAGCCGACGGCTTGTGCGCTGGAAAAGGTGTGCTCATCCTACCCACTCTTGACGAAGCCAAGCGCGAACTCAAGGAGATGCTGGGCGGCATGTTCGGCAACGCATCCTCACAAGTGGTCATCGAAGAGTTCCTGAGCGGCATCGAATGCTCGGTGTTCGTGCTCACCGACGGCCAACACTACAAGATTCTGCCTGAAGCAAAAGACTATAAGCGCATTGGAGAGGGCGACACAGGCCTCAACACGGGTGGTATGGGCAGCGTGACCCCTGTTCCGTTCGCCACCAAGGAGTGGATGCAGAAGGTGGAAGACCGCATCATCCGTCCTACCGTCGAGGGTTTGGTTTCCGAGGGCATCGACTACAAAGGCTTCATCTTCTTCGGCCTCATCAACGTTGAGGGCAACCCGATGGTCATCGAATACAACTGCCGTATGGGCGACCCAGAGACCGAAAGCGTCATGCTGCGTCTGAAGAGCGATATCGTGGATTTATTCAACGGTGTTGCAGCCGGAGACCTCGACAAGCGCGAGATTGCTTTCGACGAGCGGGCAGCTGTCTGCGTGATGCTCGTCAGCGGCGGTTATCCTCAAGCCTACAAGAAAGGCTATCCCATCACGGGCATCAACGACGTGGAGGGCAGCATAGTCTTCCATAGCGGAACGGCCTTGAAAGACGGGCAAGTGGTCACTGCTGGCGGACGTGTGATTGCCGTGAGCAGCTATGGCGCCACGAAAGAGGAAGCGCTGAAGAAGTCGTTTGCCGAAGCCCAAAAGATACAGTTCACCGACAAGTATTTCCGTTCGGACATTGGTGCCGACCTCTAAACACTCATACATTTCCCTTATGCCCCCCTTCCCCCCATACGGTCGCGGAGGAGAGCATAGGGGCTTTTCCAAATGAAAAGACTACAGAACAGAATTGCAGAAAACCGCTACGCGCTGCCTGTGACAGCCGTCTACGGAATGCTGGTGTGCCTGGCTGCAGGGTTCATCGAGCACCAGATGTGGGTGCAGTCGGTGTGCCTGGTGGTGTCGACTTTGTTGATGGCAGAACTGAACAACTCCAACTCGCTCATCCGCATCTACAGCCGCATGGTGTCGTGCTCCTATCTGGTGCTCACCGTGATGGCCTCTTTTCTGTTGCCGTCGATGCCGGGCGCCATCGTCGGGTTGTGCTTCATCGCCTTCTATCTGTCGCTTTTCAACGCCTATCAAGACCGCCAAGCGGCGGGTTGGGTGTTCTACGCCTTCTTCGCCATCGGAATGGCGAGCACGGTGTTTGTGCAAGTGCTGTTCTTCGTACCTGTGCTATGGATTCTGCTGGCGGTCAACATTCTGGCATTCAGCGCCCGCACTTTCTTTGCGTCGCTGTTGGGCCTCATCATGCCTTATTGGTTTATTGGCGCCTATTATGTCTTCACAGACGATTTCGAGCCATTCATCCAGCATTTCCTGAGCATCGCCAAGTTTGCCCGTCTGTTCGACTATTCGCTCGTGGGCGAGCATCAAATCGTGACATTCGCCTTCATGGTGCTCATCTCGATTGTCGGCATCGTGCATTTCCTACGCCATAGCTACAACGACAAGATTCGCACTCGCATGCTTTACGAGATTTTCATCACCATCGACATCTGTTGCATGGTGTTCATCGTATTGCAACCCCAGCACTACGATTGCGTGCTCCACATCATGATTGTGAATACCGCTCCGCTCATCGGACATTTCATCGCCCTCACCCGAACACGGCTTACCAACATTTTCTTCATCACGTTGATGATAGTCGTCTTGCTCATCACCGCCTACAACCTATGGATATCATCATTGCTTTTCTGACGGGTTACGGCTATTGGGGCATGCTGTTGGCTGCTTTTCTGGCTGGCAGTTTTTTCCCTTTTAGCAGCGAGGCCGTCATGGTGGGGTTGGCTGCCGCAGGATTGGAACCGTGGCCACTTGCCGTCTATGCCACTATTGGCAACGTGTTGGGAGGTCTTTTCAATTATGGGGTCGGCAGATTGGGGAAACCCGAATGGATTGAACGCTATCTGCACGTGAAACCCGAAAGCCTGGCAAAAGCCGAACGATTCATGGCCGGGCGTGGTGCATGGATGGGCTTCTTTGCCTTCCTTCCCATTCTAGGTAGCGCCATCACCATTGTGTTGGGATTGATGCGAGCCAACTTTGTCATATCATTCATCAGCATCAGCCTCGGAAAATTCTTGCGCTACGTGCTGCTCATCTACGGTGTAAGCATGCTTTTCTGATGGAACGCAATGTCAGAAGCCACAAGTGAGCGCGTCAGGTGTGGCATGTGAGGTGGTCAGATGCCACATGTAAGGCGGTCAGATGATAGATGTGAGCCTGTCAGATGCCACATGTGACAATGCAAAAGACCATTTACAGCTCTAAACGCCCGCGAATACCCATCAATTCGTTATATAATCTAAAAAACGCACCCCGTATTTCCTACAACTCCCATCTTTTTATTATCTTTGCAAGATAAATGGCACTTGTTGTCGGCCAATACAACGCCATACCGAGTGAAACAAAAATAAACAAAGATAAAAAGAACCAATGAAACAGTACAAACTAGTGGACAATGTGATGGGATGGATTGCCTTCCTTGTGGCAGCCATCGTCTATTGCTCCACGATTGAACCAACGGCCTCCTTCTGGGATTGCCCCGAGTTTATTTCCACAGGCTACAAACTCGAAGTGGGACACCCGCCAGGGGCACCTTTCTTCATGCTTACAGCCAACTTGTTCTCACAATTCGCCAGCGACCCGAGCCAGGTGGCACGAATGGTGAACATCATGAGCGCGCTGCTCTCGGCCACCACCATCTTGTTCCTCTTTTGGACAATCACGCATCTCACGCGCAAGCTCATCCTGAAAGACTGGAGCGAGTTGACAACGGCGAAGCTGATTGCCATTGAAGCCAGCGGACTGGTGGGCGCCTTGATTTACACGTTCTCAGACACATTCTGGTTCTCGGCTGTTGAAGGTGAGGTCTACGCCTACAGTTCGGCTTTCACGGCCATCGTATTCTGGCTCATCCTGAAATGGGAAGACCATGCCGACGAGCCTCACAGCGACCGTTGGCTGGTACTCATCGCCTATATGACCGGCCTGTCTATCGGCGTTCACTTGCTAAACCTGCTCTGCATCCCCGCCATCGTGCTGGTGTATTGCTACAAGCGGTTCCCCAACATCGAAGCCAAAGGTTCCATCGTGGCACTCGTCATCTCGTTCATCATCGTAGCTGCCGTGCTTTATGGCGTTGTGCCAGGCATCATCTCCGTCGGCGGATGGTTTGAACTGTTCTTCGTGAACACGTTGGGAATGCCGTTCAACACGGGTGTCATCATCTACATCATCCTGTTGGTGGCTGCTGTGATTTGGGCCATTTACGAAACCTACACCGGTGGCAGCCAACGCCGCCAGAACCTGGCCTTCACGCTGAGCATCGCCATGCTGGGTATACCATTCTACGGTTACGGAGCATCATCGGTGATTATCGGCGTCATCGTGCTGACCATCATTTGGTTCATCCTCAATCGCACGAAGACCGTTGACAAGAAAGCCATTCCCCTCATCACAGCTCGAGCCAAGAACACCATTCTGCTTTGCCTGCTGATGCTGATGATTGGCTATTCAACGTACGCCGTCATCGTGATTCGCTCGTCGTCGAACCCGCCAATGGACCAGAACTCGCCTGAAGACATCTTCACGCTGGGTAACTATCTGAGCCGCGACCAATATGGCGACCGCCCGTTGCTTTACGGACAAGCCTACACCTCACAGGTGAAGCTCGATGCCGACGGACAGTACTGCAAGCCGCGCATGAAAGAGGGAGCTCCCATCTACAGCCGCAAGGAAAAAGCTTTTGAAGAGGAGAAAGACTCTTACTTCGTGGTGAGCCATAAAAACAAGTATGTCTATGCACAGAACATGCTGTTCCCCCGTATGCACGACTCTGGTCATGCCAGAGCATACGAAGATTGGATGGGCGGCGTGGAAGGACGTAGTGTGCCCTACGACCGATGTGGTGAGCCGATAACGGTGAAAATGCCGACACAATGGGAAAACATCCGCTTCTTCCTTTCTTATCAGTGCAACTTCATGTACTGGCGCTACTTCATGTGGAACTTTGCCGGCCGCCAAAACGACATACAAGGTAATGGCGAACTGGAACACGGGAACTGGATTACGGGTATTCCCTTCATCGACAGGCTGATGTTGGGCGACCAGGATTTATTACCCGACGAACTGAAAAACAACAAGGGACACAACGTGTTCTATTGTCTACCCCTGCTGCTCGGCCTCATCGGCCTCTTCTGGCAGGCTTGGCGCGGACGTCGCGGTATACGCCAGTTCTGGGTGGTGTTCTTCTTGTTCTTCATGACGGGTTTGGCCATCGTAATCTATCTGAACCAAACACCTCAGCAACCTCGTGAGCGCGACTACGCTTATGCTGGCTCCTTCTATGCCTATGCCATTTGGTGTGGTATTGGCGTGGCAGCCATCATCGACCTTGTTCGCAAATACTTGAAGCTCCACGGTACCGTAGTTGCAGCTGTTGTTGGAGCCGCATGTTTGCTTGTTCCTATTCAGATGGCTTCGCAGACTTGGGACGACCACGACCGTTCAGGACGATACACCTGTCGCGACTTTGGCCAGAACTATTTGATGACCTTGCAAGACGAAGGCAACCCGATTATCTTCACCAACGGCGACAACGACACCTTCCCACTCTGGTATAACCAAGATGTCGAAGGCATACGCACCGATGCCCGCGTGTGCAACCTTTCGTATCTGCAAACCGATTGGTACATCGACCAGATGAAACGTCCGGCCTACGATTCTCCGTCGTTACCCATCACGTGGCCACGACTCGACTTCTGCTCTGGAACCAACGAATATGTTGAAGTGGTTCCAGAACTTAAGGAGAGAGTGTTGGAAGCCTACAAAGAGAATCCCGAAGACGCCAAAAGAGAGCTCGGCGATGAGCCTTTCGAACTGAAAAACATCCTGAAAAACTGGGTGCGCTCGAAAGACGCCGACAGACATGTGATTCCCACCGATACTGTCTTTGTGACCATCGACAAAGAAGCCGTACGCAAGAGCGGCATGCTGATGGCTGCCGACAGCATTCCCGACAAGATGGTCATCTCGCTGGCAGGCAAACGCGCCCTCTACAAGGGTGACCTCATGATGCTCGAGCTCATCTCGCAAGCCAACTGGGTGCGCCCCATCTATGTGGCCACCACCGTCGGTCAAGACAACTACATGAACTTGGGTGAGAATTTCGTGCAAGAGGGATTGGCTAACCGCATCACTCCATTCAGCACCTATCACACCGACCAAGACGGCAACTTGATACCTAACAGCGGCGTGAAGCAACTTGACACCGAGAAGACCTTCAACAACGTGATGAACCGCTACAAATACGGTGGTCTTTCCGCACAAGGTCTTTATCTCGACGAGACGGTCATGCGCATGTGTTACACCCACCGCAATCTGCTAGGTACGCTCGCCATGCAACTCATAGCAGAAGACAAGAAGGACAAGGCCCTGCAAGTGCTTCAGAAGTGTGAGAAGGAGATTCCCACATATAATGTGCCGCACAACTATCGAAGCGGTTCGCTCGACATTGCGAACGCCTTCTCTATGTTGGGCAAGAAAGCCGAAGCTGGCAAGATTTTGGAAGAACTGTGGAAGAACTCTGCTCAATACCTGAAGTTCTACTTCTCACTCAACGACGGACGCTTCGCCTCCTCACAAGCCGACTACGTGCGCCATCTTTGGGTGATGCAAAGAATCATCCAGATTGAGGAAAAAGTCGATGCGAGCCGTGCCGCCAAGATGAACAAGGAACTGGAGATATACTACCAGTGGTATGATGCAAAAGGCGGTACTCTGCCAGGCTTTCAATAAAGAATGATTATTGAACAACCAGCCAAATGGTTGCGATGGATATACCCAAAGGCGATTTGGAGGATGGATCCGTCGGTTCGAGCAGTCTATTTGACGTTCGACGACGGTCCCATCCCCGAATCCACTCCATTCCTGCTCAAGACGCTTAGAGAGTTCGACGCAAAAGCCACATTCTTCATGGTGGGCGAGAATGTCGACCGCTATCCCGAATTGTTTCAGCAAATCATCGATGAAGGTCATCAAGTGGGCAACCACACCTACAACCATTTGGGTGCCTTCAAGCATTGGGCAGCCACTTATCTCGTCAACACCCACAAAGCCAACATGCTTCTCAACACCCACCTGTTTCGCCCTCCACATGGATGGATGAGGCGGAGCATCTACTATTGGTTGTCAAAAAAGTATAAAATCGTCATGTGGGACCTTGTCACACGCGACTATTCGAAATGGATGACTGCTGAAGACGTGCTCAACAATGTGAAACGCTATGCCCGAAACGGCTCCATCATCACGTTTCACGATTCGCTAAAAAGCATCGACAAACTACGCTTCGCACTTCCCGAAGCACTTAAATGGTTGAAAGAACAAGGATATGAGTTCAAGACCTTTGATTGACAAAACTGAGAAAAAGGAAAAGCTCAAAGGCTCCAGCATCTATCAGTGGATGCAACGCATCACTCAATATCTGGACCGCTACAACATCGACGGATTTGCGGGGCTCATCCCTGGAGGAATCGGAGATGCTGCAACAGGTCTTCTTTCGATTGTGCATATCTATTTCAGCGCCATCCGTCTGCGCTCCATTCCCCTCACATTAGCCATACTCAACAACACGCTTCGCGACATTCTGCTCGGTATGATTCCGTTCTATGTGGGCGATGTCATCGATTTCTTTCATAAAGCCAATGTGAGGAATATGGCCCTTATCGACGGGTTCATCAACAACGACCCAGCTATCACCCACGAAGTCAACAAAAAAGCGTGGCAAGCAGCACTTGTGGTGGTTGCCCTATTGATAGGAATCGTGCTCATGATCTTCCTCCTCGTTTGGCTGACCAAAACCTTGGGCACCATCCTCTTCAGTTAAAAAACAATTCATAAATTTACAAGAGCGGCTTATCCTGCAATCAGAATAGGCCGCTCTTGCTTTTCTTATCAGTTATATTCGCATTCGGATTACACCATATCGTAAATCACCTGCATGAAGCGTTTGCCCAATTCATCGGCTTTCTCCATCGTTTGCGCCTCACTATAGACGCGAATGATAGGTTCAGTATTCGATTTGCGCAGGTGCACCCAACTGTCGCTGAAGTCAATCTTCACGCCATCGATGTCGGTAACCACTACACGCGTGGGATTGGTATATTCCTCGGTACCTTCATACATAGTCTTCACTTTGGCCAACACAGCATCCACATCGGTGCCAGGAGTCAAATCGATGCGGTTCTTCGCCATATAGTAGGTAGGATATGCAGCACGCAACTCGCTTGCCTTGCAACCCTTGTGAGCCAAGTTAGAGAGGAACAAGGCAATGCCCACCAAAGCGTCGCGGCCATAGTGGCTTTCGGGATAGATAACACCACCGTTTCCTTCACCACCGATAATGGCGCCCACTTCCTTCATCTTCGTGGTCACATTCACCTCGCCCACAGCAGCTGCCGAGTATTCTCCACGATACTTATATGTGACATCACGCAAAGCACGAGTAGACGACAGATTGCTCACTGTCGTCAGTTCCGATGAACTCATGAACGGAGCCGTTCCTGAAGCAGCACGGAGAGGACTGATTCCGTTGGCATCGTTAAACGCCTGAAGCCTCACCTTGAACTCTTCACTCAGAACGTAGTCGGCCACGCTGACAAGTGTATATTCCTCGCCAAACATCGTTCCGTCTTCGCTGATGAAAGCCAAACGGTCGACATCGGGGTCAACCACGATACCCAAATCGTACTTGCCCGTCTTCATCTCGTCCATGATGCCCTGAAGATTCTTCTCTAGCGGTTCAGGATTGTGGGCGAAGTCGCCAGTAGGCTCACCATTGAGAATAGTGTATTTCACGCCCAGTTCGTCGAGCAGTTTGGGAAGGATGATGCCACCAACTGAATTGATAGCGTCAACACAAACGCGGAAATGCGCTTTCCGGATAGCTTCAGCATCAACCAATTTCAGGCTCATCACATCATCGATGTGCCATTGGTCGGCCTCATCGCAGTTGATATAATGACCAAGATTGTCGACATCAGCATATTCAAAATCCTCTTCTTCGGCAATCTTCAACACCTCAGCACCATCCTTGGCGGTGAGGAACTCGCCTTCTCTATTCAGAAGTTTCAAGGCATTCCATTGGCGCGGATTGTGCGAAGCCGTGATGATGATGCCGCCATCAGCACCGAGCGTCTGCACGGCAAGTTCCGTAGTGGGAGTGGATGCTAGACCGATGTTCACCACATCGTAGCCCATGCCCATAATGGTGCCGCAAACCACATTGTCGACCATCACGCCCGAGATGCGTGCGTCGCGTCCCACCACGATGGTCGGACGGTTTTGGTTGAAGTCGGCATCTTGCCCATTTCCGCCATTCCGACGGATGAATGTGGTGTATGCCGTAGTGAATTTCACGATGTCGAGCGGATTAAGCGTGTCGCCCGTTCTTCCGCCGATGGTTCCGCGAATACCGGAGATTGATTTTATTAATGTCATATTCTTGTTTTCAATTATTCGTTATCCATTTTCAGTTTTTCCTCAACGACCGCGCTCAAACGTCAAGTCGTAGAGACAGGGATAGACACCCCTCGTGGCGCTCAGATGCCCTTGCTTGTGGGGCACAATCAGGCGAACTTTCGCCGTTGCGTCGGTTTCTTTAACCGGGCGTCCTACGTTCACATAAGTAAACGGAACCAGCCAACCTGAAGGCACCGCCGTATTGTTCTGCGCACGTCCATAGACAGCATACATCAGGCTCGATGTCACATCGAAACTGCCCTGGAACGTGCCCGAAGTATTCGTTACTGACATTTTGTCCACAACAGCCGCATATTCAAGCACCTGGTTCGTCAGCGTGATGGAGTCAGCACCAAGCAGCAGGTTACGCTCCATGAAGCGGCAGAGCACCGTAGCCGTCTCTCCATTCTTGATTTTCTCGCCGCATCCCTGCCTCACAATCTGCATATAGACACCCGACGCCTCGAACAACACGAACTGGTTTTTCGACACATCGGTGGTGTTGCCTTGGGCGGCAAACACGGTTTCTGAAATCACGTTGACAGCCGAGTCGGCAATGAATTTGTTGATGGCCGACACCTCTTTTTCTTTCTGCTCAGCATAGGTCTCGGTGTCGTTGCATGCAGCAAGCACCACCAACCCAGCGACAAGCATCATCGTATATACAAGTTTTCTCATAAATCGTCGTTCACACATTTGATTATGGTGCAAAGGTACGAAGAAGCGAGCACAATGCAAAATAAAAAGCTTTTTATTTTTACATTGCCGAGCAAAAGTATCCATTCCCGAACTTTGTTCGCCCATCCGTAGCCTTTCAGCAAAGCCAAAGGTGCAAAGAAAAGTAGGAACGGAGAGCGTTTCCTTCTGGAAATCATCTCTCCGTTCATTATTTTAGGTATTCAGCACTTCAACATGTCTTCGAAATGCAAGATGGCCTGCCTCGCAATCTGCTCAGCTTCAGCCAGCGAGCAAAACAGTTTCCCACCGCTGGCATTCAGGTGTCCACCACCGTTGAAGAACTCTTCCGCCATCTTGTTGCAAGGGAAGTTGTCCACCGAGCGCAGGCTCACCCACACCAGATTGTCCTTCCGGTCGTCCTCACGCAATGATATCGAGAGTTTCATCCCCTTGATGCGTAACGGTTCGTTCACCAATCCCTCGGCATCGCCCTTCACAAAATGGAACTCCTTCATCTCCTTGCGGCTGATGCAGAAATACGAAGCATGAACATCGTCAAACACATTCAGCTTCTGGCACATCATATAGCCGCGCATGCGGATGGCCCAAGCCGAATAGTTGTTATAGACGTTGCGGTAGATTTTGTCTTTGTCGATGCCCTTCGTCAGAAGTTGCGAGATGATGAAGAAAATGTCGGGCGACTTCGAGTTGAACGTGAATCCGCCCGTGTCGGTCATCATACCACAATAGACGGGTGCGGCAAAATGCTTGTGCAACTCGTCGAAGCCTCCCAACTGCCACACCAGACGGAACACAATCTCGCTCGTTGACGACATCTCGGGGTGAGATACCGTCAGTTCTGCCGGCACATCAGGTTCCAGATGATGATCGATAAGCACACGGCGGGCCTTGCAAGCGCAAAGCGCCTCCTCCATATCAGCCACTCGACTCGTCACGTTGAAGTCCAAGCAAAACACCAAGTCGGCCACACCGAACACCAAGTCGGCCTGCTCCTTTCGCTTGTCGTAGCGCATCACCTTCTCCGTGTTGGGCATCCACATCAGATAGTCGGGATACTGGTCGGGAACGATGATGGTTGATTCTTTGCCCAACAATCTCAGATACTCCGCCCATCCCAGACACGAACCCAACGCATCGCCGTCGGCATTGGTGTGGCATGTGACGATGATGTTCTGGCTTTCATCGATGAGCGACCTCAGCTGGTCGGCTTGCTCACCGCTTAGTAAATCCTTCAGCATCGCTTAGAACAGCTTTGCGGGATAGACGCCTTCCTCCACAAGGCTTTGGATGCGGTCTACCGTTGCCTGACGGTCGGCGGCATAGGTCACGCCGAACCACTTCGATGTGGTGTCGAGCACCTCACAAGTGGCCGTACCTTCGGTAATCAGCTTGTTCACCATCAGCGGGATGAAGAACTCAGCCTTCAGGTTCTGCATGTTCTTCGGGTCGCTCAGGAACTCCTTGAAGTAAGCCTCGCTATAGTCGAAATAGTCGGGTGTGAATCCCCACATGTTCATCGAAACGGGCACATTCTCCTCCAAGGGGAACCACTCATCACCGTCCTTGTAGCAGATGGCGTTGCCCTTGTCGGCTATGCGCATAATCTCCGTACGCTCAACGACATCCGTCAAGTGGCGGTTCTCGTCGTAGGCACACACGCCACGAGCCACGCTACCATTCTCAGAAAGCGTGTTGCAGCAGCGGAAGCCCACCATAGCATACTCGTTCTTTGCGCCTTCCTTCAGTCCAGCCAGATACTTGCCAATCTGCATGAAACCATCGCGGCCATAGAAGTCGTCGCAATTGATTACGCAGAACGGCTCCTTAATCACGTCCTTGCCCATCAGCACGGCGTGATTCGTTCCCCACGGCTTCACGCGACCCTCGGGCACAGAGAATCCTTCGGGCAGAGCGTCCAGCGCCTGGAAGCACAACTCGCACGGAATCTTGTCCTCGTATTTCGAGAGAATCTGTGTGCGGAACTGCTCTTCGAAGTCCTTGCGGATGACCCACACTATCTTGCCGAATCCAGCCTGAATAGCGTCGTAGATACTATAGTCCATGATGGTCTCGCCATTGGGGCCGAGTCCGTCAAGCTGCTTCAGTCCGCCGTAGCGGCTTCCCATGCCGGCAGCCAATAAGAAAAGAGTTGGTTTCATAAGCGTAATGGTTTTTGTTGTGTTTATTTTTAATGTTTGTTCTATTTTTTGATTGATTTAAGAAAAAGCCCTGAAGGCAACTGCAAAGATACAAAAAATCCCGATAACACCGATAGATTATTACGATTTTTTGCACAAATAAATACCTTCATCGTGATGATGAAAGCTGATTGAACTGTCTTGTACAACACGAAATCTTTCTTAAATGAAGTTTATGTTTAGTGTGTTTCCTTGTTCATCATCACATGGAAATATCACATTTTTCTATGAAATAGTGTTTTTTTCTGGTAAGAAGGCAAGAAGAAGACTTAAAAAGACAGATTTTCTTCACCAGCTTTATGTTTGGCAATATTTTCCAAATTGAGAACAAAATTTGGTTGATATCTCCAAAGTGCGTACCTTTGACGGCAAAAAGGAGCACTATGGGAAAGTATATATTAGCAGACAATCAAGAACTCACTCGCTTTGCACTAGAGACATTAATACGTCAGAAAGGCAACCACGACATTTTTAAGGCAAGCGACAAAGCAGGACTCGTTCAGTTGCTGAAGGAGCACGAAGATGCTGTGGTGTTGTTAGACTACACATTGTTCGACTTTGCCGATGAAGAACAACTTCTGATTGTCGCTGAACGGTTTGCTCTTTCGCGGTGGATTCTCATCAGCGAAGAGCTGACCCCTCGGTTTCTGCGACGTGTGGTCTATGCATCCCACCAGTTCAGCATCGTATTCAAGGATGGTTTGCTGAAGGATATCTGCGATGCACTATATTCCGTCAGCCACCACAATCGTCACATCAGTCAGCGGGCGTTGGAGGTCATCATCAACCATCAACAAGAAGAAGACAAGCGTCTTGGTTTCCTCACGGAGACGGAAACTGAGATCGTGCGCGCTATCGCTCAGGGCAAGACGACCAAGGAGATTGCCAACGAGCGTTTCTCGAGCGTCCACACCATCACAACCCATCGCAAGAACATCTTCCGCAAACTCGGCGTCAATACCGCCCATGAGGTCATCAAGTATGCCCTCCGTGCTGGACTCGTCGACTCCTCAGAATTCTATATATAATATAATGTAATTAGAGAAAGGGCAAGTTCAACAAGCAGAAGCATCACCTACGAATAGTACATACGGCTTGTACAGATTGTACATGTAGCTTGTACAGATTGTACATGCGGCATGTACACTTTCAAGAAACACTTACTCTCTTTCTCACACCGTTTTTCTTAAACTCTGCTTGATATCCTCCAACAGATCCTCACCAGATTCGAGACCTATACTGAGACGCACCGTTGTGTCTGGTACAGACATCTCTGCGCATTGTTCGGCTGTGAAGAGACCGAAAATGGTGGATGCGGGATGAATGGCCAACGACTTGCGGTCGAAGAGGTTCGTGGCCCTACGGATGATTTGCAAATTGTCGATGAAAGCCCAAGCTGCTTCCTTTGATTCGAGGTCGATGGTGAAGACAGCGCCTGGCAACGGGCCGAACTGTGTTTTCGAGAGTTCGTAGAAGGGATTGTCGTCGAGACCCGTATAGTTCACACTCTTGATTTCTGGAAGCTGCTGGCATTGGCGGGCGAGCCATAGCGTGGTTTCAGCCTGCCGACGGAACCTAATGTCGAGTGTATCGAGCCCGAGAGTCTCCATATAGGCAACCTGAGGCGTCATCAGTCCACCAAGATTCGTTACCAGTTCTGTTTTTACACGGGCTGTGAAAACCAGTTTCTTGCCTACCCGTTTGGTACGAGTCTGTAGGGCTGGGGAGGGAGATTGGCTCCAATCAAAACGACCGTAGTCGATAAGTAATCCCCCCAAGCCCGTGCCACCACCGGAGATATACTTTGTACTCGACACCACCTCTATGTCCACGCCAAAATCGACAGCACGGAACGTGGAAAAGGGTACGATAGTGGTGTCGGCAATCAGAGGAACACCAGCCTTGTGGGCAATGTCGGCCAACCGTCTGATGTCGGCCACGAAGAGCTGGGGATTTGTGATAATCTCGAAGAAAAGGGCGCAAGTTTTATCGTCGATTTGCGTCTCCACCTCCTCAGGCTTTGTGAAATCTACAAAGCGCGACTCCACGCCAAAGTTGCCCAACGTGTCGCGAATCAGAGAGACACTATTGCCAAACAAATGCTTTGAGGCTACGATGTTGAGTCCTGCTGCGCTGACAGCCGTCAGAGCATAGTGGATGGCCGTCATACCTGTGTTGAGAGCTGTCACACTCGCGGCACCTGTCAGTTGCCTCACGCGTTCCTCTAAAAAGGTGGTCGTGGGGTTGGCGATACGGGCATACGACGGGGCCATGGAACGACCGCAAAACGCATCGCCCATGGCCTTGGCAGACTCAAACTCAAACGCCGCCGTATAGTATACAGGCATAGACAATGCCCCGTAAGCGTCAGGTTTCTGATACTTCGTCGTCAGTATTTTTGTTTCGTACTGCATATTGTCGGTTATGAATTTGCTTGCAAAGGTAAAATGAAATACGTACTTCTGCAATAGCCCATTCGTGGCATTTCGCCTACCACGAATTAGGTATTTCGGTTCTCCTTCGTATAAAGAAAACCGCACATGCTGAAACGTCTTTCACAAAAAAGTTGTATCTTTGTGCCATAAACATAAAAGAACATGAATTTTCTCGAGACAAAGATTCTGAGCGATGGAATCATCAAGCAAGGTGATATCCTGAAGATTGACAATTTTCTGAACCATCAGATTGATATTCGAATCATACGTCAGATAGCCCAAGAGCTGAAGCAGCGTTTCCATGATGTGGCCGTCGACAAGATATTGACCATCGAAGCCAGCGGCATCGCCATCGCCACGATGTTGGGCCACCTGTATGATGTGCCGGTGGTGTTTGCCAAGAAAAGTGAAACGGCCAACAGCACCGACAACAAGTATGTGTCGCAGGCCTACTCGTTCACGCACAAGCAACTGAACAGTGTGTTTGTGTCGAAACCCTATCTGAACCCATCCGAGCGAGTGCTGATTGTAGACGACTTCTTGGCTGACGGACAGGCAGTTCACGCACTAATCGACATAGTTCATCAGGCGGGTGGCGAAGTGGTAGGCATCGGCATTGCCGTGGAAAAAGGTCAGCAGAAAGGTGGAAGACTGCTGCGCGAAGAGGGCTACCGCTTGGAGTCGATTGCCATCATCGAGGAGATGGACTGGGAGAAACAAACCATTCGTTTCCGCGAATAGCAAATATCAGTTAGCAAGGGACACAAGTCCCTCCCTATACGAATCTTTAAGGTAAATAATAATTGTTTAAACGAAAAAACAGTATGAAAAGAATTCTTACCGCCCTCGCGCTTCTTCTCGCGACATTAGGCACTCAAGCACAACTCTTGTACAAAATCACCGGCAACGGACTGAAGGCGCCCTCCTACATCGTGGGCACCTACCACTTGGCCCCCGTGTCGTTTGTAGACTCCATACCAGGCATCCGACAAGCAATGGCCGAAACCCAGCAGACCTACGGCGAATTGATTATGGAAGAATTGCTGGGCGCCGACAGCCTAGCCATCATGCAGCAGGCCATGATGATGCCCGATGGTATGACGATTGACAAACTGCTGTCAGCTGACGAGATGAGCCGTCTCAACGCATTCATGAAAGAAATCATGGGAATGGACTTGACCAATCCGATGCTTGCCCAACAGATGGGAAAGTTGTCGCCCTCGGCTCTTTCAAACACTCTATCGTTGCTCAATTATATAAAGAAGACCGGTGGGTTTGACGCGCAAAACCAATTTGACAACTACTTCCAGAAGGAAGCTCATGCTCAAGGCAAGGGCGTCGGCGGATTGGAGACAATGGCTTTCCAGATAGGAGTTCTCTTCAACGGGCAGTCACTTGAACGACAGAAAGAGCTGCTGATGTGTCAGGTGGACAATGCCGATTTCATGGATAAGATGGCCGAAGGCGTCATTCGCGCATTCTATTCCCAAAACCTTGACGCCATTATGGAGGCAATGAACGAGAAGCTTCACAACAGTTGCGACAGCCGCCCCGAAGAAGAGGATATTCTCATTTACAAGCGCAATGCCGACTGGCTCACCAAGATGCCAGCCATCATGGCCCAGAAGCCTACCCTCTTTGCCGTCGGAGCCGGACACTTGCCTGGTGAAAAAGGCGTCCTCCACCTTCTGCGTCAAGCAGGATATACCGTTGAGGGAGTAGTCCAATAGAATGAAGAGTCTGTCCCGACTCACAGTTTGGGCATACTAACTATCATCATGAATAAAACCAGCGGAATCTGAAAGAGTTAGATTCCGCTGGTTTTTTGTTGAGTATTTCACTTCATTAGATGCTACGCCCTACGACTGCCGACAATCTTCCGGACAGCGACAACAAGTTTGTCCACGTCCTCGCGAGTGTTGTAGAGCGCAAAGGTGGGACGCACGCTCATTTCATAGCCGAGAGCACGAAGGGCGGGTTGAGCACAATGGTGACCGGCTCGCACAGCGACACCCTCCTTGTCGAGCAGCGTACCAACCTCAGGTACAGGGATGCCATCGAGCACGAAACTCACGACAGAGACACGGTTCTTCGGATTGCCGATAAGCGTCAGACCAGGAATCTGTGCAAGTTGTTCACGGGCATACTCGGTGAGCTGGTGTTCGTGGTGCTCGATGTTGCGAATACCCAGATGGCTCACGTAGTCGAGTGCGGCACCCAGCCCGATGGCATCAGCCACATTGGGTGTGCCAGCCTCGAAACGGGCGGGCGGCACATTATACTCTGTGCGCTCTATGGTCACATCCTTGATCATGTTACCACCACCCTGCCAGGGCTGCATCTTGTCAAGCAACTCCTTGCGCCCGTAGACCACACCGATGCCGTTGGGACCATATATTTTATGACCGCTGAACACGAAGAAGTCGGCGCCCAAATCCTGCACATCCACTGGCGTGTGGGCTATCGACTGTGCTCCGTCAATCAGCACAGGAATCTGGTGTGAGTGTGCGATGTCGATGATGCGCCTTACGTCGTTGATGGTGCCAAACGTGTTGTTCACATGTCCCACGGAAACAAACCTTGTTCGCGGTGTGATGAGACGCTCCAGTTCAGAGAGAATCAAGTCACCATTCTGGTCGGTGGGAATCGCGCGAAGCGTGGCACCGCGTTCTTGGGCAACACGCTGCCAGGGCACGATGTTCGCATGGTGGTCGAGTTCAGAGACGATAACCTCGTCACCAGGTGTCAGGAACTGCCGTCCGTAGGTCTGCGCCACAAGGTTGATGCCCTCTGTGGTGCCACGAACGAAGATAATCTCCTCGCTCGTGGCGGCATTGATGAACCGCTGCACTTTCTCACGAGCCTCCTCGTAGGCATCCGTTGCACGTGCGGCCAGCGTGTGCGCCCCACGGTGGATGTTTGAATTATAGGTGCGATAGTAGTCCGAAATCTTATCAATCACCAGATTCGGCTTCTGCGTTGTCGCACCGTTATCCAACCACACGAGGTCGTGGCCGTTCACCTTCTGTTGCAAGACGGGGAAGTCGTTCTTAATCTGCTCTGAGTTCAGCGTGTCTGCTTCCTCGTAATGCAGGTCGCGCAGCTTCTGCGTCTCAGGGATGCCGATGCCGAAACCGTCTTCATGAGGAATGGCTTTTGTCTGAGCATCAGTGTCTCCAAGGTAAGGAAGGTCGCCATAGCCACTGCCTCCAGCCAAAAGCTGTCTGAAGCCAGCTTCCAACTCTGTGAGGTTGAGGCTCATTCCCGAACTTCGTTCGCCTACCCGTAGCCTTTCAGCCTGTAACTCCTCTGGGCAGTATTTCTGAGCGATTTCCTTC
>ODAI010522490.1_pt1 | contig 18338 bp, 17 predicted proteins | sample 1539321 | NCBI WGS metagenome assembly ODAI01 (sample SAMN02144231, study PRJEB22623) | gut metagenome | biome: sheep rumen | host: Ovis aries | place: New Zealand | reverse complement strand
TGCGCGACTGGCTCTATGTAGAGGACCATGCACGTGCCATCGACCTCATCTTCCATGAGGGTAAGATTGCCGATACGTATAATATCGGTGGTTTCAACGAATGGAAGAACATTGATATCATAAAAGTAGTCATCAAGACCGTAGACCGTCTGCTGGGACGTAAGGAGGGCGAGGATATGGATCTCATTACCTTCGTTACCGACCGTGCTGGTCATGACTTGCGCTATGCTATCGATTCGTCGAAGCTTCAGAAGGAACTGGGTTGGGAACCCTCGCTCCAGTTTGAGGAGGGAATAGAGAAAACTGTTCGCTGGTATCTCGACAATCAGGAGTGGCTCGACAATGTCACCTCTGGTGACTACCAAAAATATTATGATAATATGTATCTAAAGTAACGAACTTTAAATTAATACGATGAAGGTTATAGAAAGATACTTAAAAAGTTCCAGTCGAACAAAAGAATCGCTAAATAATATTGTTTTATCATTTATAGCAAAAGGTATAAGTATTGTATGTTCATTAATGATAGTTCCGATGACTATCAACTATGTTAATACAACAAAATATGGGATATGGCTGACGCTGTCATCCATTATAGGATGGATAGGTTTTTTTGATTTAGGTCTTGGTAATGGATTTAGAAATAGGTTTGCCGAAGCAAAGGCCTCGGGTAATATTCAACTAGCAAAGCAATACGTAGCAACCACATATTATACAATCGGCGTTATGATGACAGGTCTATTTCTTGTTCTATTTATAGGTAATTTTTTTATAGATTGGTCAAAAATGCTAAATGTTAATACTGAATACAAAGAAGAATTGTCTCGGGTATTTGTTGTGTTAATACTTTTCTTCTGCTTCAATATGGTTGTGAGGCTTTTCTCCACCTTATTGACGGCAGATCAAAAGCAAGGACTTGCGTCCTTAATAGGAGCGATTGGACAAGTTCTTTCATTATGTGCTATCTATATTCTTACAAAAGTATCAAGTGGAAGTTTGTTGAATCTCGCTTTATTTTACTCTAGCATTCCTACTTTATTCTTATTCATTGTTTCGTTCTTGGTATTTCATTTTACACCTTACAAGCAATACATTCCAAGTTATAAGAACGTGGAATACTCATTGATAAAAAATATTATAAATCTTGGAATAAAATTCTTTATAATTTATTTATCCATGATTGTTGTTTTTCAAATTATAAATATTGTAATATCCAGAGAAATGGGACCAGAAGCCGTTACAGAATACAATATCGCCTACAAGTATTTTTATGTTCTACATAATACAGTCATGATAATTGTAGTCCCTTTCTGGTCAGCATTTACTGATGCATATGTAAAAAAGGAACAAGGATGGATGATAAAAGCAAAAAGAAGCCTAGAATTAGTATGCTTGTCTTCTGTGTTTGTAGCAATCTTAATGCTATTAATATCAGATTGGTTTTATGATTTTTGGGTTGGAGATAGTGTCAAAATAGATATTTCTCTTTCTTTGGCGATGGCTGTGTATATGGTTATTATGAATATTGGCGGAACTTACATGAATTTAATTAATGGCATAGGTACGATAAAAATACAACTTATTATATATTGTCTTTTTGCTTTATTTTCGTATCCCTCAATGATTTTACTAATCCGACAATATGGATTAGTCGGAGTCGTTGTATATCCAACAATAGTAGTACTACTACAAGCTGTATTCGGAAAGATCCAAATTGAAAAATTGATTTATAATAAAGCATCTGGGATATGGACAAAATAAATACCATATGTTTAGGGAGTCTTGGTGTTATATAATTACAAAAGTAGCATAGCAAATGAAAGAACAGAATACAATAATACTACTTAGTGCCTGTATAGACCCTAATGGAATGCTATATACAAAATTAGTAGATATGGAAACCCGGAAAGAGCAATATATTAAGGCCCTCCATTTCTATCTAAAAGAAACCACAGCTAAAATTGTGTTTGTAGAAAACACTGGATATGACTTATCCTCAAACTTCTTGAAGTTTATAGATGAAGGTAGATTAGAGATGATAACTTTCAATGGTAACGATTATGATCGTTCTCTGGGTAAGGGATATGGCGAAGCTCAGATTGTAAAATATGCAGTAAATAATTCAAAGTTTATTAAAAGTAATTCAACAATAGTAAAGATAACTGGTCGTCATTGTTGTGAGAATATTGTAAAAGTAATAAATTGGTGTACAAACAAGAAAACGGTATATGCCCAGCTTATTCTTGATGAAAAGAAGAATATAATGTGTGATAGCCGTTTATTTGTTGCTCCTAGAACTTTCTTAATGTTTTTTTTCCTCCCGTTCATAGAAGACTTAAACGATTCCAAATTTTTCTTTTTTGAACATCTCCTATATAGATCATCCTGCGAATGGGTGAAATGTGGAAACAAATTTCAGGAGTTCATTTTTCCATTAAAAATTAAAGGAGTAAGTGGAACTTCTGGCATTACTTATAAAGAAGATCTTAATATAATTTCATTCTATATCAAACGTTATCTTCACAAATTTGGATACTTTGGACATTTACAATTTTGGAAGAACAGCAAGTAGTAATGGACGAATTGCGATATGAGGAATCCCAAAATTTCTATAGTTACAGTGTGCTATAATGCCGAAAATACAATAGAGATGACCATACAGTCTGTTATTAACCAGACGTATGAGAATGTTGAGTATATTATTATCGATGGTGCCAGCAAGGATGGAACGGTCGACATTATCAAGAAATATGACCATCGAATCACTAAATGGATCAGTGAACCTGATAAAGGTATCTATGATGCGATGAACAAAAGTTTTAATTATGCAACAGGAGACTGGATTTTCTTTTTAAATAGTGATGATTTTCTTTATTCAGATGAGATAATAAGTCAAGTGGTTAGTCACTTGTTATACAACAATGCAATATATTATGGAAATGTATTGATGATACCGCAAAATGAAGTAAAAAGGATGCGGTATAATAAATATAGGTTAGGGATGGGTAATATTTGTCATCAATCTATCTTTTATCCATCAATTGTATTTAAAAAATATAGTTACAATACGGCTTATAGATTATATGCAGATTGGTTTTTAAATATATTGTGTATGTCGGATAAAGAAATTAAATTCTATTATCTTGATATGATTATCTGTAAATATAGCACAACAGGGGTTTCTAATACTTCATATGACGATTTGTTCTGGAGTAATTACTACCATATCTTAACCCGTTATTTAGGGCTTGATGTGTCGCTTTATGTTCGCATTCGCAGATTCTTACATAAGAAGAAAGAAATACTAATATCCAAGTTTTAAAAATAGGTGTCAATTAGGTTATTATGATTAGCTTGATAGTTTGCTCTGTCAACCCTGAAATGTTTGACGAGTTTAAGGAGAACGTTGATATGACAATCGGGGTTGAACATGAAATAATCGCTTTCGACAACCGAGAAAAGCACTGGGGATTATGTAAGGTATATAATCATTGTATAAGCAAAGCTAAATATCAGTATTTGTGCTTTGTTCATGAGGATATGTATTTTTTTACTAAAGGATGGGGAAAACTGCTCATTGATTTCCATGCAAACACCCCAGAATGTGGAGTAATTGGCTTTGCTGGCTCCCAATATGTGGCTAAGACTTTTGTGCAGTGGAAGATAGATAGGATTACTTCTCGAGTCCATACTTGTATCTCGCCCCAAAAGAATTTGCCATTTGATTATAATAATATAAAAAGGTTTTATAATAGCAGAAGGGAATTTGATCCAGTTGTCGTCCTAGATGGAATGTTTTTGTTTACGTCCAAGAAGGTTTGTAACGAGGTGAGATTTGATGAAAAGATGCTTGGTAATTTTCATATTTATGACACAGACTTCACTTTTTCTGTTTCTCAAAAATACAACAATTTTGTGTGTTCTTTAATTGACAATATGCATAGGAGTAAGTCTAACTTTTCCAAAGCGTATGTAGAAGGCCTATTGGCATTTCATAACAAGTGGCACGATGTCTTACCAAAAAGTCTTGTAAATCTTAATTTACTTCATTCCTGGTTAATTCATAGCCATGAAATTTTAGATTTCTCGTATGCAATAAAGAATAATTCATATACAGATGACGAATATAGAATGCTGATGAATAGTTTCTGTCCCAGATGCCATATTAATGCAATATATAAAATGCTTGATTATTTTTATGGAAAAGTCATGAATATTAAGATTCGAAAAATTCATAATTTTATAGAACGACTGTAATATGGTTGAAACAATACTTTTATTGTCACTATTATCTTCCATCATTTTAGGATTTAGGCGTTTCCAACTTATAATCCCGATAATATTAGTTTCTTTTGTATGGATATCTCCTGGGATTCGTGTATATGGAATTACATATTTGAACGTACTTTTATTCTCGTTTATTATCTTTGATTTCTTACGGGGCCGATTTCACATTAAGAAAAATGATATTGATAAATATGTGGTTCAATTAATACTTTACATACTACTCATTGCTATACCATTCATGTTTTTAAGTAGCGGTATGTCCTTATCCTATCAGTTGATGAGTTATAAGAGCATGATTCTCTATTTAGTACTAGTTGTGATTTGGAATACAAATATTAAATATGGTGACATACCAAGGCTAAATACTTTTTTCCTGTTTTCTATTTTGTTGGTATGTTTGTATGGTCTTTTTTCCTATGCAACCGCTACCAACTATTATTTAGACATAACCATTCCGTTATATGGCGATAATAATACATTTGATGTGGCTACTGCAGCGGGAAACGCTATTGAAGAACAGCGAGGCATGTTAAAAGGAAGGATAACAGGAACAACTCCTCACACGATTCAATATGCGATTATGATGGGTATTACATCATTTTATTTATTGGGAATAAGAAAGGAATACAAGAAGAGTGTTGTGGCATTTCTAATTATTCTGTGTTTTATAAATGCGATTCTTACAGGCTCGCGAGGCCCATTATTAGGGATTATATTAGGGTTTAGTATTTTTGCATTAAAAGGTTTGACTTTTCGGACGAAATTATTGGTTGTTGGTTTAGGCATCTTCCTAAATTTTGGCTCAGACGTGCTTATTTCTGTTTTTTCACATGAGGGCGGATCATCTATAGAAGGAAGAATGATACAGGTCTATGGTTGTTGGTTAGAAATTAGTAAAAGTTTGAGGACAATTTTATTTGGCTTGGGAAGTGGCTATAATTTTTATTATTTGAATAATTATGGAATTCACCCTCTTTCTTTAGGTTTTGAAGGCCGATTCCTGGCCGGTTTAGTAAATTATGGAATTATTGGATTACTGTTTATTGTGATTGGAACTTGGTTTATGGAGTTTAGAGTTGTTAGAAAAGCATATAAACATCGCAAAATTACTACTGATGATAAGTATTGCATGTATGGATTGATTTTATTTGAGATAATATATTCGACCATTGATGGTACTGCTTATACATTATATTTCTTTGTAGTGTATTTACTGCTTTTAAAAATCTCCATGCTTCGTATGGAAGAAAAATTATCAAAATCAAAGGCTTAATAATGGTTGAAGTAAGTATAGTGATTGTTTGCATGAACAATCTAAAAAATTTATATCCCTGTTTAGAGAGTATAAGGAAATACACAACTACTATTTCGTATGAGACTTTAGTAGTTGCATATCTTTTTACCCCCCAAAATTTGAAAAAGGTAAAAGCGGATTTTCCGTGGGTGAAATTTATAGAGAGCAATGAAATAAGGGGCTTTTCTGAAAATAACAATTTGGCACTGAGGCAGGCAAAAGGAAAATATTGTTTTATCTTGAATGATGATACAGAAATGAAAATGCCAGTTATAGACATATTAGTAGAAACAATAAAAAAATTACCTGATGAAGTGGCTGCTATTAGTCCTCGCTCAGTTTTCGGAAATGGGGAAATTCAGAGTTGTGGTCGTCCTCCACATACCTTATTGACTTATATTTTAGGATCTTTAAAGTTATGGAAAGAACAAAAGACGAATTCACCATATATTAATCAGAAAGGTTTTTTTCAAACTTATGATTTATGGGGAGCCTTTTTCCTTATAAAATCAGACATCTTTAGAAGAATAGGATGGTTTGACGAACGCTATTTCTTTAGTCCTGAAGATATCGCATTGTCAAGAAAACTTAATAGAGAAGGATATAAATGCTATGTTAATTCTGATGTCACAATTGTTCATTATGAAGGTATGACAGGAAAAGGAATTAGTAAATTGCAAGTTGCTGCCAAACCTGCCAGTTTCAAAGGAAACATAATTTACTATGGTGAGGATTCCAAGATAAAAACGTTTTTGGTATCCTTGCTTTTCTTTTTTCTTTTAATCCCTCAGCTATTATTTCACATTGTAAAAGTTTTATTCAATAAAGAAAAAGAAAGAAATACAATTTTATCAATAGGCTGTTGGAATTGTATGAAAGTGTGTTTTTCAAAGAAGACGCCAAAACAAGTTTTCGTTAAGTTTTCAAAAGGGATCTTATCATTTTAAGGAGTACTATTAATGTTTGAGACTAAATATTATTTCGAGCAAGCTGGTGGTTTGAAGCTCTTAAAGCAATATTGGAGGAATGGTACCTTATTCTCAGCAATTGTTCAGTTTTGTTTGCTTGGGCGGAGCAAAACGGCATTGGAATTACTGCGCATGACAGTAGCACTTAAAACAAAGCAGCATTTTGCTAAGAATTATTTGAAAGTTTTACAGCAGTTTGACGGACAAAAAATTAGTGAATCTCAGCACATAGAACGAAAGACGGTTTGGCTTTTTTGGTGGCAAGGAGAAGAGTCGATGCCTTTCTTGGTGAATAAATGTTATGAATCGTTGGAACAAAATCTTAAAGATTGGGAGATCGTTTTGCTTACACAAAAGAATTTTCAGCAATATGCTGAGTTTCCCTCCTATATTTCCGACAAGCTTCAAAAAGGAATCACGTTGACGCATTTCTCAGATTTATTACGCTTGGAACTGCTAATAAAATATGGGGGATTGTGGTTAGATGCCACTGTATTATGTACTAGCGGGGATATACCAAAGTCAATATTAAATAGTGAATTATTTGTATATCGTTCACAGAAGCCTGGTGCTGATGGCAAGGCAATAACAATGTCGAGTTGGCTGATGTGGGCTAAATCGAACAATCGAATTCTTATGGCTACTCAGGCTATGCTATATGCTTATTGGGAGAGGAACAATGAACTTAGTGAGTATTTTTTGCTTCATCATTTTATGACTATTGCCATGGACTTCTACAAAGAGGATGCAAGTAAAATACCCCCATTCTGCAATTCAGTTCCTCATATATTATTACTTCATTTGTTTGACAAATATGATGAGAATTATTGGAATGATTTGAAGCAAATGACTTGTTTTCACAAGTTGAGTTACAAACTGGACGAGGAGAATTGCAAGAAGAAGGGAACGTATTATGATGTGATAATCAATCAGAAATAAAAATGAATATAGGGCTTATTATAGCGGGAGGTTCTGGCAACCGAATGGGCCAGGATATCCCTAAACAGTTTATGCATGTGGATGGTGCTCCCATCATTATTTGGACGTTAAAGGCTTTCGAACAGCATCCTGATATAGAGGCAATTGCTGTTGTTTGCCTGAGAGGTTGGGAAACGGTATTACAGTCGTATGCCAACCAGTTCTGTATCAAGAAACTAAAATGGATATTCCCTGGTGGAGATACTGGTTTCGAATCAATTCATAATGGTATTTATGGACTGAAAGAAGCTGGTTGTGATGATGAAGACTTGGTGCTGATTCATGATGGCGTACGTCCATTGTTGTCTCAAGAGATCATTTCTTCTAACATAGCTATATGCAAAGCGTATGGGTATGCTGTTACTGGTATACAATGTCGTGAGGCTATATTGGAGAGTCATGATGGCTTTACTACCAAAACAAGTATTCCACGAGATACGCTGATACGTACTCAGACGCCTCAGACATTTCGCTTGGGGAATATCATTAAGGCACACGAACATGCAAAAGTGAAGGGTATTACTGATACCGTTTCAAGTTGCACGCTGATAGCAGAACTGGAGGAAGATATAGAAATGCACATAGTGCCTGGATCTGAAAAGAATATCAAGATTACAACGGTAGAGGATCTTGAAATGATTAAGGCATTGATGCATACTTCAAAAGACACATGGCTGAAATAGGTTCGTATAAGGGAGACATCCTACAGATTTTCAAGGGAAACTTGCCTTGGGAAAAACTCTCTGGTACTAATATCTTGGTAACTGGGGCGACAGGGCTTATTGGTGGTTGTTTGGTAGAGGCATTAATGATGAATCCACGTCGGGATTACCAGGTTTATGCCTCAGGTCGTAATGAAGAGCGAGCAAAGGCGCGTTTTAAGGACTATGTAGATAATCCTGCATTTCACTTTGTACAATATGACGTGATGCAGCCTCTGCAGAGTGATGTGCATTTTGACTATGTCATTCATGCTGCCAGCAATGCGAGTCCCAATTTCTTCGCTCAGAAACCTGTGGAAGTCATTAAATCGAATATCGATGGTGTGGCACATCTGATGGAATATGGGTTGTCGCATGGAATGAAACGTTTCCTTTATGTCTCATCTGGTGAGGTCTATGGTGAAGGTGATGGACGGACTTTTACAGAGGATTACAGTGGTTATGTCAATCCGACAAGTCCACGTTCTTGCTATCCCTCTTCTAAGCGTGCAGCAGAAACATTGTGTGTGAGTTATGCTGCTGAATATGGTATCGATGTGGTTATTGCTCGTCCTTGTCACACATACGGTCCCCATTTCACGGAGCAAGACAATCGGGTATATGCACAGTTCATCCGTAATGTGTTATGCGGTGAGGATATAGTGATGAAGAGTACGGGGGAACAGTTTCGATCTTGGTGCTATGTGGTAGATTGTGTGTCAGCGTTACTTCATATCCTATTAAAAGGTGAATGTGGGGAAGCATATAATATTGCTGATGACAAATCAAATATTAGTATTAAGGAATTAGCAGAGATAGTAGCTAAAATTGGTGGATCAAAAGTTGTAATAGATGTTCCCACTACTGAGGAAAGGCAGGGTTATAATGCTGTGACGAAGTCTGTATTCTCAACAGAGAAATTGCAACAGTTGGGCTGGAAGGTAAAAGGTACAATAGAGGAAAAGCTTTCGAAAACGATTAAAGAGTTGAGATTCAATGGAAAACAATGAAAATATAAAAAAAGTACAGGAAACACAAATGCTTATTTTAAAGGTATTTGTTGATATCTGTGATCATTATAATCTTCGTTGGTATATGATAGGTGGGTCTTTGATTGGTGTTTTACGGCATAAAGGATTCATTCCATGGGATGATGATATCGACATAGGGATGCCTCGTGAAGATTATGACAAATTCGTATCACTACAAAATAATTTTCCTATAGGTTTCTCCTTGACAGATAGATATAGTGATAGAAATTGGCCTTTTTTGTTTTCGCAATTTGTTGACAATGAATCAGAGATAATAGTTCATATGAATGAGCAACCTAGAAAATGTAAGGTTTGGATTGATATTTTTCCTATTGATGGTCTTCCTTCAAATAGTTTTGTTCGTTGGATTCATGTTAAAAAGATATTGGCATGTCGGTACCTAATACAAATTCCTAACATACGTACACAAGTCGATACCCATAAAGTGGGAAGGCCACTATACGAGAAACTAATTATAAAAATGTTACATGTATTACCAATCGGTTTCTTGATTAATGTAAATAAAACACAGAACAAATTAGAGAAACTATTACGTACTCATAGTTTTGATAGTAGCAATTGGGCAGGAAATATGCTAGGTAAGTATCGTGAGAAAGAAGTGATGAGAAAGGAATGGTGGGGAAATCCTGTGCGATTACCTTTTGAGAATATGGAAGTGAATTGTCCTTCAGATTCGGACAAAATAGAAACAAAACTATATGGCAATTATATGAAATGGCCTGCAGAAAAGAACCGTGTTAGTCACGATATAGAAATTGTAAAACTAAGGAATGGTGGTGGTTCGTAATATTCTTTTATTGCTACTATCTTTCTTTGTTGCTTCTTGCTATGATCCGTATGATTCAGAAACAGGAATATTAAAAGATGCTTTAGGACAAGTTATAGATAAAGTTGACCTTGTCAATAAAACCGATATAGATGGAGGCTCTTTTATTTTTATCACTGATACACATGGTACATCAAATACTTGGAACTCTCCTCAACAAATTAAGTACATTCTCCAAAACACACCGATAGATAAAGTAATATGGGGAGGTGATGCCATTTCTGCCTATGGCGATAATATAGAGCAACAGTGGGAGTGGCATTGTGATGCTTTTGATGCAATTATAAAAGGATATGGCAAACTTTATAAAGTAAGAGGGAACCATGACTTTACTATTCGTACAAGTGAAAACTCAGACGAAGGCAGGACTTTGTCACAACATCAGACTTTCCAATATCTGTTTAAGGATGCTCCAGCAGGAATAGTTAAAAATGCGGAGGATCCTGATGGATGTTACTACTATTTTGATGATGACAACAGTAAAATTCGCTACATTATTATTGATACCGACGATTCTGTTAGTGAAGGAAATGTACCTTGGGGAGTGTGGAATGGCGTACATGATGTTCAATTAGATTGGATTGCTAATACTGCTATTGCTTCAACTCCAGATAATTTTGATATTATATTTGTGTCGCATATTCCTATAACAGATGTTACCTATGATCAATATGTCACATATAAAAACGTTTTTCAATTAGTTAATGCTGTAAGTTCAAAAAAAATAGGAAAAATTGGATCTGTCTATTATGATTTTTCTTCGTTGAAAGGGGTAAAGGTCCTTTTATATTTATCAGGGCATATGCATCATGACTTGCAAACATACCAAAATGGGGTGCTCCATGTAGTGACTGCCAGCGATGCTGCGTATATGGATTATATGGCAGATCCTTTTGTAGTAGATAAGTCAGGAAGGTATGGCGCTAATGCTCAGTGCTTTGATGGTGTGTGCGTAGATAAAAGTAAAGAGAAAATATCTTTTATTAGATTTGGTGTCGGGGGTAATAGATTCTTTCATTTACAGCCAGTAAGACTTAAAGTTGGAGAAGAGGCATTGCTGAATATTTCTCAAAAAGGTGATGCATTTACTTGGCATAGTTATAATTCATCGGGAAATAGCTATGCTAACTGGGTATGGACATTGAGTAATACGATTGTTGCCGTTGATGGTCAAGGCGTAGTGAGTGGCATAGTACCAGGCGAGGCTGTAGTGCTTAACATGAACGAAAGGGGAGACAAAGAATTTTATAATGTTATAGTAGAAGAATGAAAATAGCATTTGTATCAACTCGAGGTATTCCCAATAATTATGGGGGATTCGAACAGTTTGCTGAATATATATCTGTTGGCCTTGTCAAAAAAGGGCATGAGGTTACAGTGTATTCACCACATTATCACCCTTTTCAGGAGAAGGAGTATAAGGGTGTGCGTATTAAGCATATTTATAGTCCAGAGAAATGGATGGGAGGAAGTATAGGGTCATTTTTCTATGACTATGCGTGCTTGAAAGATGCATTGAAAAGGGAAGACTTCGATATCATCTATGAGGCGGGATACACGAGTATCATCCCTGCTTATATTCGCTTTAATGTGAAGAATATCAAACATCCTATCTTTGCCACGAATATGGATGGGTTGGAGTATAAACGTACTAAATTCAACAAGTGGGTTCGGAAGTTTGTATTCTGGGAGGAGCGGATGGCGGTGAAGCACTCACACTACCTGATAGCTGATAATATGGGCATCAAGGACTACTATAAGGAGAAGTATGGCAAGGAAAGCAAGTTCTTGGCATACGGGGCGAATATCTATGACAACTATAATGAGGATTATTTGAAGGAATATGGATTGGAGAAAAATCGCTATTTACTGATAATTGCCCGTCTGGAACCTGAAAATAATTTGGAAATGGCTATTGATGGCTATATCTCTTCTAATCAATATAGCAAGATACCATTAGTTGTTGTTGGAAAGACAGATACACCATTCGGGAAATATTTGGTAGAACACTATAAAGAGAGTAAACATGTAAGATTCTTGGGTGGTATATATGATTTTGATAAAATAAATTCTGTTAGGTACTTCTCTTATGCTTATTTTCATGGACATAGTGTTGGTGGAACAAATCCATCCCTATTAGAGGCAATGGCAAGTGAGTGCTTTATCCTTTCTCATGACAATATATTCAATAGGTCAGTTCTTGGTGAGAACGCAATTTTCTATTCTTCTTCAGAGGAGGTAAAAAGATTGCTTAATGATATTGAATATTTGGAAACTAAGCATAAAAGTATTTTTTTACAAAATAATTTGGATGTTATCCGTGAGCAGTATTCTTGGGAGAAATTGGTTGATGAGCATGAGAAGTATTTTGAAGAAATATTGAAAAAAGGACATAGTATCTGAGCAAAGATTATTTCTTGAATTGTAAACTGTCATTTAAATGGGAAAAGCATGAAAATATCATTTATGAGGCAGATAATTTCTATATATCATGAAAATAGATGGTATTTTTGGATACCAGTGACAAGGATGATGAAAGAAACAAAATACGATTATTTGATAGTAGGGGTAGGGTTGTTGAGTTCTACTTTTGCCTATCGGGCAAAGAGGATGGGTAAGAAGTGCTTGGTGATGGACAAACGTCCACATCTGGGAGGGAAATAGTATATGCTGAGACTTTCAGAGATATTACTCGTAGAACGAATAGAGCAACTGACAAATCTTCATGATGGGAAAATGCTGATATGTTCGGTGAATGCCCATTCGTATAATATAGCTCAATCAGATGATTTGTTTGCTAAGGCTTTAATGAATAGCGACTATCTAATTCCTGATGGTATAAGTATAGTGATGGCTTGTAGATGGCTTAAAGCTAAGTCAAGGCCAGCCAAGAGAATTGTTGGATGGGATTTGTTTGAAGTGGAGATGAAAAAGTTGAATTCTCAAGGGGGAAAGTGCTTCTTCCTTGGTAGTTCTGAAAAGGTCTTATCTCTGATAAAAAGAAGAGCAGCATTTGACTATCCTAATGTTACGGTAGAGACTTATTCTCCACCTTTCAAAGAGGAATTCTCGGAAGAGGAAAGCAATCAAATAGTGGCAGCAATTAATAATGCCAAGCCCAATTTGTTGTGGGTTGGAATGACGGCACCCAAGCAGGAAAAATGGTTGTACTCACATTGGGATAAATTGAATATTGATTGCCATGTTGGAGCTATCGGTGCTGTGTTCGATTTCTATGCAGGTACAGTAAAACGTGCTCCTCAATGGTGGCAAGAACATTCTTTGGAGTGGCTTTATCGGCTTTTAGTAGAACCCAAACGGATGTGGAAAAGATACTTGTTTGGCAATCCCTTGTTTTTGTGGAATGTGCTTAAGGAGAAATAGTATAGTTTATGGAAATTAAAAAAATAATTTTCAGAGCTAAACAGTTTGGTGGACTTCGATTAGCCAGAGGGTATATCAAAATGGGGCTTGGGCATGTTGTGGCGTTAAACGTGATTAAAATGCTTTTGGGCATTAAAACGAGAGATGAAGCATATTCTGTTATTTCCAGTAGAACCAATAAAAAATTACAAGAGCGATATAAAGATTTTATTTTAAAAAGGAAGTATTATTACGATTCATTGGATTTGGTTCATGAGTATTCTTCATTTGTGTGGACTGGTTGGCTACAAGGATTTGATAATGCACCTAAACTGGTAAAGGCTTGTGTAGAATCAATGAAGCAAAATCTGGCAGGTAGGAAAATAATGTTGATATCTATGGATAATTATAGAGATTATATTGACCTGCCGAATGACATCGTCGAGAAATTTAAAGCTGGGATGATTCCTCCGGCTTCCTTTTCGGATTTGCTTCGACTTGAGTTGTTGATTAAATATGGTGGGACATGGATGGACGCAACCGTATTGTGTACAAGAGGGGGTGATATATCTGCAGACAAAGTAATGGACTGTGATTTGTTTGTGTTTCAGGCAATAGTGGGAAATGATAAGAGATTACATGGAATATCTAATTGGTTTATGACATCTTGTAGCAATAATAAGCATTTAATTGTATTAAGAGACGTCTTAATGCAATACTGGCGTGATTATGATTGCTGCTTGGATTATTATATTATGCATCATTTCTTTATGTCGATAGCAAACTTGTTTCCAAATGAAATCGCTAAGATGCCTCGTGTAAATAGATTAATTCCTCTTAGACTGATGAACAGAATGGGAGATAGGTATGATGAAAATTGGATGAAGAAATTGTTGTTACAGACTTGTTTCCACAAACTGAATTATCGATTGAGTAAAAAAGTACTTAATGATCCGGATAATTTCTATCACGTGCTTGTGAATAATAGTTTATACTACGCCTAAAAGACTAACTTTTGTTGAAAGATGCTTTTTTTTGAGTTATTAAGATATGCATTGAATATCGATGCCAATCCGCCTGCTATTTCTGCGGATGACTGGGAAAAAATGCACCAGTTGGCACGAGAGCAGTGCCTGTTAGGGGTGATTTATAAGGCTGTCGAGCGTATGCCAGAACAGCATCGTCCCCCAAAGCGGTTGTTGCTGCAATGGTTTGTTGAGGCTGAACAAATTCACCATCAGAATGAAAAGGTGTATGAAGCATGTGCTGTTGTGACGGAGCTCTTTGAGAAGGCTCACATCGGATGTTGTGTTCTTAAAGGGCAGGGGAATGCTGTTATGTATGACGATCCGTTTTCACGAATGCCTGGGGATATTGATTTATGGGTAGATTCGTCAAAAGTGATAATAGAAGATGGCTTCATGATTGTTGGCAATAAGCGTTTAAAGACAGGTGCTCATGTGTACCATCACGTTGACGTGGAGGATGTGCACGGAGTCAGTCTTGAGGTACATACAAAGCCGTCATTCATGAACAACCTGATTCATAATAAGAACATGCAGTTTTTTTTCTCAAATAATGCTCCTGCCCAGTTTGCTCATAAAGTAGAAATGCCTGAAGGACAAGGAACTATTAACGTTCCAACTCCTTACTTTAATATCGTTTATCAACTTGCACACATTTCAAAGCATTTTTTTCAGGAAGGCATAGGGTTGAGGCAGTTTGTTGACTATTATTTCGTGTTGAGAAAAGCGGATGGGTATTCCCACAAGGAACTTCAGGAACTGCTAAGTTCATTAGGTCTTTACAAGTTTGCTCAGGCGGTAATGTATGTTGAACAACAAGTATTCTCTTTGGAAGAGCGTTATTTCATTGCTCCTGTTAGTGAGAAATATGGACGTTTCCTCCTGAATGAGATTATGTTGTCTGGTAATTTTGGTGCCTATGATAAACGGGTAGATGATTTTCACCGTAAGACAGCTTTAGGCAGGAATCTGGAACGATTGAATCGTGATATTAGATTGATGCGCCTTTTCCCATCGGAAGCATTATGGGAACCGGTTTTTAGGATATGGCACTTTTTTTGGAGGATAAAGAATACATAAGAAAGGTTGGAATATGAATTCGAATAATCAAACTAACAGTATAATGCAGTTGGGAATCATTTTTATTGATTTCTTGATATTGATTGCTATTTGGTTTGCATGTCTACATTATCATCCTCAAATGGACGGTATGGCAATGTGGAGTGTCCGGACATCTTTATTGATGAACATGATAGCCCTTGCTATGGCGGAGTCTTATTTCCCTCCAGTCATACATAGGCGATTAGTGTCAGTCGCTGATATTCTGAAACGTTTGTTCAGGCTTTCAATGACGCAGATGGTCGTTGCTTTTGTGCTTTTAAAACTCCTTACGCATCGTTTTGGCTGTGGAAAAACAGAATTGACAATAGGCTTTGCATTTTTCTTTTGTTTGCTTATATCACGTTTTTTAGAAAGAAGAATTATTAAGTTGTACCGCAAGGTGGGTGGTAACAGTAGGTCTGTGCTATTTATTGGTTCCGACTCGGAATTACTGAATATCTATCATCGGTTGTTGGACGATGTCTCAATGGGATACCGCATCATGGGATATTATGCCGATGAGGAGATGACGGATGTGCCTGAGGATGTGGAACTGAAACGCTTGGGAACATTGCAGGAGTTCTTGAAGAAGATGGACGGCAGGGAAGAGCAGTTCGTATGTGACGAGATGTATGTATGTCTCTCGCGACGTGACAGGGATATGGTGAGACGACTTTCACATTTCTGTGATCAGCATGTAATCAGGTTCTATTTCGTACCGGTGTCGGTAGAAACTTTGGGTATTAACCTGAAACGTGAGTTTCTGGATGACATGGAGGTGTACACTACCTACGAGATTCCGCTGGCTAACCCGGTGAATAAACTGATTAAGCGCTTCTTTGACATCGTACTTTCGCTGGTGTTCTTGATACCTACGGCTATTCTGTTCCCGTTTGTCTATGTCATCATCAAGTTACAGAGTCCGGGTCCTATCTTCTTTAAACAGGCACGTACGGGCTTAGATGGTAGGGACTTTAACATGCTGAAGTTCCGTTCGATGCATGTCAACAAGGATGCCGACCGACTACAGGCTACGAAGGATGATCCGAGAAAGTATCCGTTTGGTAACTTTATGCGTAAGTCGAACATCGACGAGTTGCCGCAGTTCCTGAATGTGCTGAAGGGTGACATGTCGATAGTAGGGCCTCGTCCCCACATGCTGGCACATACGGAGCAGTACTCGCAGCTGATAGACAAATACATGGTGCGACACTTCGTGAAGCCAGGTCTGACGGGCTGGGCACAGGTGACGGGATTCCGTGGTGAAACGAAAGAACTGTGGCAGATGGAAGGTCGTGTGAAGCGTGACATCTGGTATATCGAGCACTGGAGCATTTGGTTGGACATCCGTATCATCTGGATGACTGCCAAAACGATATTCATTCATGACAAGAATGCGTACTAGGTATTTATCATGTGATGATGGCGTAGTAAAAATCACCAGAAGTTTACAGTAATTGTCAGAATATGAATGCGGGTCAGTCAATCTGATCCGCATTCTTTGTTTTATGGAAGTACCCGTAGGGTTTCATCTACCTTCGTACTTTGACTTTGTCGAAGATACTTTCGTTCGAGAATACAAATAAAAATGGATTTTTGTTTTGTATTCTACTCACTTATTCGTATCTTTGCAGGCAGAGTATATAAATCACTCGTGTTGCTGAATGTCAGTACATAAGATGAAGATTATACCATATTTTGGCACACAGGAGACGCTGCCTCACTTCAGGCAGTGACCCTCTGCCGTGATTTGTGGCAATTATGGTTCAAGGTTCAGGGTGAATGGTTCACGGTTCATGGTTCAAGGTGAATGGTTCAAATTTGACATTAACGGAGAATTAGGCAGGTGGTAAGCAATACTTACTAACTGATGATACGACAAAATGGATGTCACAGATTGTGATACCCTATTGAAAGAGAATACGATATGACTATAGAAGAATTGATTGCTGAGTGTACGGCATACGACTATAAGGTAACTCTAGAGGAGAAAAAACCGAAGAGCTGGCTGAAAAGCGTGAGTGCTTTTGCTAATACTTTGGGTGGTTCGCTGTTCTTTGGAGTGGATAATGATGGCAACGTTAAGGGGCTGGATGATATTCAGCATGTGACAGAAACCATCAGCATGAAGATCAGAGATTATATGGACCCGCTGCCGGACGTGGAGATGATTCCGCTGGTACAGAAGGGGAAGCATGTGCTGCAACTGAAGGTGAAGGAGGGCTTTTACACTCCGTATTATTATGTGGGTGATGGTCAGCGTGTGGCTTTTGTGCGCAATGGTGACGAGAGTCTGCCGGCAACAGCAGAGCAGATGGTGAAACTGGTGCTGAAAGGTACGAACAGAACGTATGACTCATTGCGTACAGACAAAAGGGTGGAAGATTATTCGTTTGCTATCCTGGCAAATACCTTCAAGGAACGTGTGCAACAGGATTGGGACAAAAAGTATCTGCTGTCGTTTGGACTGGTGACGGATGATGGCTATTTGACGAATGCGGGTGCTCTGTTTGCTGATGACTGTTGGTTGAGTCAGTCGCGTCTGTACTGCACACGTTGGGATGGACATGAGAAGACTGATGCTATCAATGATGCGGAGTTCAAAGGGAATATCCTTCTGTTACTCCGTGAGGCGATGAACTTTGTGAAATCGAACACCAAGAAAGGGTGGGAGAAGCTGCCTGACGGCAGGAAGAACAAGCCCGAGTATGCAGAGAGGGCTGTGCTGGAGGCTATGGTGAAC
>ODAI012675502.1_pt1 | contig 18340 bp, 18 predicted proteins | sample 1539321 | NCBI WGS metagenome assembly ODAI01 (sample SAMN02144231, study PRJEB22623) | gut metagenome | biome: sheep rumen | host: Ovis aries | place: New Zealand | reverse complement strand
TATAAAACCCTTAATTCTTATAAAGAAATTATAGAATATATAGAAAATTATACGACGGACGGGCTGAACTGGGATTTATTGAAAAGAAATTAAAAAGTATCGAAAAACGGGTGCAAAAAGTTTGACGGATTTAAATTGATTTGATATAATTTTATCGTAAATTGAATATTTTGCCAATATAAGTTCGTTATCGATGGCACGAACGTTTCTACCGCGCAGCCTACCGCGCGACTATTGGACAAATCGCTTTACCGCTTTAATTTTAAGGCGGCGATTCGGATTTATTGGCAACGGGTTTGATTTTTCAGCCTGTTTTTCAATTTTAAAGAGAAAAATCGTCTTTGCGGAAAGGTTGTAAAGGTTGTAAATGGAAATTTTAGAACGCGCAATTCAAGAAAAGGGCAAGGTTTTATCGGGCGGCGTACTTAAAGTCGGTTCGTTTCTGAATAACCAAATCGACACAAACCTTATTTCCGCTATGGGGAAAGATATCTATGAAAAATTTAAGGACTGCGGCGTAAGCAAAATCCTGACGGTAGAAGCGTCGGGCATAGCGATTGCGGTAATTACGGCGCAGTTTTTTAATTGTAATACGGTTTTCGCCAAAAAAAGCAAGACGGCGAACGTCGACGGCGAACTGTATTCGGCAAAATGCTTTTCTTTCACCCACAAAAACGAAAACACGCTTATCGTTCCTAAAGAATATCTGAGTAAAGACGATAAGGTTTTAATAATCGACGACTTTCTGGCGCACGGCGAAGCGGTAAACGCGCTGATTAGCATTGTAAACGCCGCGGGCGCAACTCTTTCAGGGGTTGCCATCGCTATCGAGAAAGGCTTTCAGGGCGGCGGGGACGAACTCCGTAAAAAAGGCGTAAACCTTTACTCACTCGCCGTTATCGATAGTATGGAAAACGGACAAGTCGTCTTCCGTAAAAACTGATAAACAAGATAAAATAACCCGAAAGGGTAGGAGGTTTATTAAATGAAGAAACTTTTAACACTTTTAGTTGCCGCTATCATGGCGGTAGCGTGCTGCTTCGGTCTCGTTGGCTGCGGCGGAGAAGATGATACTCCCGTAGTTGCGCTTATAACTCTCCACGGCAGAAGTTCTACATATGACAAGAACTTTATCGAGGCTTTCGAAACTGCTTGCGCAAACAAAGGTCTCAACAAAAAGCAATATGCAATTGTTTCGGACATTGAAGAAGACGCAAGTTGCTACAATGCCGCAAAAGACCTTGTTGACCAAGGCTATAAAGGAATTTTCGCTGACTCTTTCGGCCACGAAGCGTATATGATTCAGGCTGCTACGGAATTTACCGACGTTCAGTTCTATCACGCAACCGGTACGAGCGCGCTTTCTGTAAACAAGGCGAACTTCCATAACGCGTTCGCTTCCATCTACGAAGGCAGATATCTTGCCGGCTACGCTGCGGGTCTTAAATTGCTTACTATGACCGATAAGGCTGTTGATAACAACTTCCAACTCGGTTATGTAGGCGCTCATCCTTATGCTGAAGTTATCTCCGGTTATACTTCTTGGTATCTCGGCGTAGTTGCTGCGCTTAACGAATATAACGCTGAAAACAGCACGGCGTACACCGCTACTATGGAAGTAACCTATACGGGTACTTGGTACGGCGAAACTCAAGAAAAGACCGCTGCTGAAACACTTATCGGTAATGGTGCGGTTCTCATTTCGCAGCACGCTGACTCTATGGGTGCTCCTACCGCTTGCGAAAACGCTAACGTTCCCAACGTTGCTTATAACGGCACTACCGGTAAAAACTCTCTCGTTGCTTACTCCAAAATCAACTGGGTTCCCTACTTTGAAAAGATGATTGACCAGGTTCAGGGCGGCGCTGCCGTTGAAACTGACTGGACGGGCACTATTGCTACCGACTCCGTACAGTGGGCTTTAGGTGCAGGTGCTGCCGCCGGTACGCAGGCTAAAGTAGACGCTGTTCAGGCTGAACTTATCGCAGGCACCAGAAAGGTATTTGACGTTAGCACGTTCACCGTTAAAGCGTCCGCTATCCAGAGCGTAATTGACGACCCGCTGTCGTTCACACCTATGTCTGCATTCACTCTTGACGGCGAAACAGTCGGACACATTACTTCTCTTACCGTTTCCGGTCAGGAAGTTATAAAGACCGCAGGCACTATTCGCTATTTTGATGAAAGCGTAGTCAGGTCTGCTCCTTATTTCCAGATGATTATCGAAGGTATCACGATTATCTAACGATTAAACTACTCTGTTAGGGCGGGGAAACCCGCCCTAACAGGTTGTTTTATTTTATCAAACTCAATGCGAGAGTTTCCCGCATTATTTTTATTTATACGGACAAAATTTATTAACAAACAAACGGGTATATTTTATGGAAAAACAAGTCGCCATAGAACTGAAAAATATTTGTAAGTACTTTCCGGGGAAAGTGGTTGCGAATAAAAACGTTAATCTTACCCTTTATAAGGGCGAGATTTTATCGCTTTTAGGGGAAAACGGCAGCGGAAAAACCACGCTTATGAATATGATTTCGGGGATATATTTTCCCGACGAAGGTCATATTTTCATAAACGGCAAAGAAGTGGTTATCCGTTCGCCCAAAGACGCGTTCGATTATAAAATAGGTATGATACACCAACATTTTAAGTTGGTAGATATCTTTACCGCCGCTGAAAACATTGTTCTCGGCATACACGAAAATAAAAAGTATAATATTAAAGAAGTAAATTCCCGTGTGCGCGAAATTGCGGAGCGCTACGGTTTTGATATAGACCCGAAAAAGAAAATTTATAATATGTCCGTGTCCGAAAAACAGACCGTGGAAATAATCAAGGTTTTGTATCGCGGCGCGGATATACTTATTCTCGACGAACCTACGGCGGTATTAACCCCGCAGGAAATAGAAAAACTTTTCGCCGTACTCCGCAAAATGCGCGAAGACGGCAAATCCATTATAATCATAACCCATAAACTCAACGAAGTTATGGAAATTTCCGACCGCGTTTCAATTTTAAGGAAAGGCGAGTATATCGGTACGGTGGACACGGCGAAAACCAACCAAAAAGAACTTACCGAAATGATGGTCGGTAAGAAAACCGACCTTAAAATAGAGCGCATTAAAACAAATCTTGACAAACCGCTTTTAGAAATAAGAAACTTAACCGTATATAAAGACGATGGCAGCAACGCAATAGACGACGCGAGTTTTTATATCCGCGGCGGCGAAATTTTAGGCGTTGCGGGAATCGCAGGGTGCGGGCAGAAAGAACTGTGCGAAGCGATTGCGGGGCTTCGCCCCATTAAAAGCGGGCTTATAATGCATAAAGGTGAAAACATTATCGGTCTTCCGCCTAAAAAGATTATCGAAAAAGGCGTATCTATGAGTTTTATTCCCGAAGACCGTTTGGGTATGGGGCTTTGTCCGTCCTTTTCTATCACCGATAATATGATGCTTAAAACCTACTCGAAAGGGTTTAGTCCTTTCGTTGACAGGAAATCGGCAAGGGCGCGTGCCAAAGCGCTGATTGAAAAACTTGAAATAATAACCCCGTCTTCCGAAACACCCGTCCGTCGTCTTTCGGGCGGCAACGTGCAAAAGGTTTTAGTCGGCAGGGAAATAGAAGCGGGACCTAACGTCATTATAACCGCGTATCCCGTCAGGGGCTTGGATATAAACTCTTCTTACGTTATTTACGACATACTGAACGAGCAGAAGAAAAAAGGCACGGGCATACTGTTTATCGGCGAAGATTTGGACGTTATGCTTGCCCTTTGCGACAAGATAATGGTCATCTGCCACGGCAAGATAATGGGTATAGTTCACGCCGAAAAAACCACTAAAGAAGATTTGGGGCTTATGATGACCGGTTCTCTCAATCTTACCGAAGAAAAGAAAGACAAAATTTTCGGTATAGCAAAAGACAGCAACCTTACCGAAGAAGAGTGGCAGATAGCCGAAGAAAAAGCAAAACAAAACGACACGGAAAACGGAGGTAATGATTGATGGCTGAAATAAAAGTGGCTCGAGAGCCTTTATTTCATATAGTAAAGCGCCCCAATATTCCCGTTTGGAAAAAACTTCTTTACTATGCGATAGCGATAGTTGCGGCGCTGATAATTTCGGCGGTGTTCTGCGCGATATCGTCTGACGTCGGGGACTTCGGCGATTTTTTCAAATATTTATTTGAAGGCGTTATCGGCACGGAAATGAGAATATGGCTGTTTTTTAGAGAAGGAATGCTTTTACTTGGCGTTGCTCTCGCGCTTTTGCCTGCGTTTAAGATGAAATTCTGGAATCTGGGCGCAAACGGACAAGTTGTAATCAGTTGTTTGGTTTCTTACGCCGTAATGTTTTATTTCGGGAAAGAAGGCGGCTCGTCTAACGCGACGGTAATCGTTATAATGATTGTTGCAAGTATTTCGGCAAGTATTCTGTGGGCGGTAATTCCCGCTATATTCAAAGCGTTTTTCAACACCAACGAAACCTTGTTTACGCTTATGATGAACTATATTGCCGAAGGGCTTGTGCTGTTAATGATAAAAGTGTGGGCGCCGTCGGGTTCGGGCAGTCTTGACCCTATACCCGATTTCGGTTTAATCGATATCGGCAACGTGTATCTTTTGACCATAACGGTTGTTGCCATTATTTCGGTATTCTCGTATTTTTATTTGAATAAGAGTAAGCACGGCTACGAACTTTCAGTAGTAGGCGAAAGCGTAAACACAGCGAAATACGCCGGTATGAACGTAAAGAAAATCGTGATAAGGACAATGGTTTTATCCGGTGCTATCTGCGGTATAATCGGTTTGCTTTTAACGGGCAATATAAATCACAGCGTTCACTCGACTATGCACGGAAATATGGGTTTTACGGCGATAATCGCCACGTGGCTTGCGCAGTTTAATCCGTTGACGACTATCGGCACGTGCTTTTTAATCACCTTTATTTCAAGGGGTATGAATTTCGTAAAAATCAAGTTCCATTTTTACGACACGTCGATAGTAAACGTCGTAATCGGCTTTACCTATTTCTTTATAATCGCCTGTTCGTTCTTTATATCGTATAAACTGATATTTAAGAAAAAAGAGAAAAAGGCAATGCCGACAGATTTTATGGTGGACGGTTCGCAAGCGGAAACGGTTGCGGAAAAACCCGCGACAAAAACAAAAAGCAACAAAAAGGGGGTAAAGAACAATGACTGATTTACTCGTTGCGGCTATTTCTTTATCGGCGGTTTTTCTTTTCGGTTGCGTAGGCGAAATAATTACCGAAAAGGGCGGCAACCTTAATCTCGGTATACCCGGAATTATGTGTATGGGCGCTGCCGGCGGATGTTGGTGCGTATCGCTGTATATGAATAATTTTAACGCTAATCCTGTAGGCGTGCTTTTAATATTGTTCAGTATATTCGGCGCGGTTGTGTTTGCTATGTTTGCAGGTCTTATTTATTCCTTCCTGACGACAACGCTTAAATGCAACCAGAACATAACAGGACTTGCTACTACTATTTTCGGTACGGGTTTTACGCAGTTCTTTATGACAAACTTTGCGGACGTATCGCACTACGACGCGGCAAGTAAAATTATTGCCGCAAAACTTTCTTTTGCCGAAGATTTAGGTTGGTTCGGCAAAGTGTTCTTAAATTACGGCGTTCTGACTTATATTGCCATAGCGATTGCAATCTGTACGGCGCTCTTTTTAAACAGGACCAAACACGGGCTTCATTTGCGTGCGGTCGGCGAAAACCCTGCGACGGCAGACGCAACGGGAATAAACGTTTCGCTTTACAAATACGGCGCTATTCTTATAGGTAGCGGGGTAGCGGGACTTGGCGGATTCTTTTATATAATGGACTATATAGGCGGCAGTTGGGAAAATGCGGCGACTATAGAAGCGTTCGGTTGGCTATCGGTCGCGCTCGTTATCTTTACGTTGTGGCGTCCGCTGTTCAGTATACTCGGTTCGATAATTTTCGCAATGTTCTATATATTTGCGTTTAAAATTACGGGAATTTCGCAAGTCGGTACTAAAGCGATTGAACTTTTACCCTATATCATTACCATTATCGTTTTAATATTCACGAGTATATTCGGTAAAAAGAACGTTCAGCCGCCCGCGTCTTTGGGGCTTAACTATTTCAGAGAAGACAGATAAAATTTTTGCTTTTCCTTTTCGGCGCCGCTGTTGCGGCGCCGAAATCATTTTACAAACGAAAATAAAAATGTTAAAATAAAAACGGAACGCGTAATGGGTTTAAGGAGAGTGTTATGTATAAAATTATCACTAAAAAACCGCTAAACGACACCGTAGTGCAGATGGAAATAGAAGCGCCGCTCGTCGCCAACAAGGCGAAAGCGGGGCAGTTTATTATTCTGCGCGTGGACGAAGACGGCGAAAGAATACCTTTAACCGTCGCGGGCACGGATAAGGAAAAAGGCACGGTCAAGATAATTTTTCAGGTAGTCGGCGGCACGACTATGAAACTTAACGCAAAATCCGCGGGGGAATATATACAGGATTTTATCGGACCTTTGGGGAAAGCGACGGAGACGGACGGTATAAAAAAGGTGTGTATAATAGGCGGGGGCGTCGGTTGCGCCATCGCTATGCCCGTCGCGCAGGAATTTCACCGCTTGGGCGCGGAAGTCGTCAGCATTATAGGGTTCAGAAACAAAGACATAGTTATTTTGGAAGACGAATTCAGGGCGTGTTCCGACAGGTTGTTCGTGTATACGGACGACGGTTCTTACGGCAAGCAGGGCAACGTGGTCGTCCCGCTTAAAGAAATGCTCTCTAGTGGCGAAAAGTTCGATATGATAATCACGATAGGACCGCTCGTTATGATGAAATTCGTCGTACTTGCCGCGAAAGAATTTAACGTGCCGTGCACGGTGTCAATGAATCCCATTATGATAGACGGCACGGGTATGTGCGGCGGGTGCAGACTTACCTTAAACAAAGACGGCAAGCGGGAAACCAAATTCGCGTGCGTGGACGGACCTGATTTTAACGGCTACGAAGTGGATTTTGACGAAGCGATGTCGAGAAACCGTATGTATGCGGATTTTGAACAGCGTTCGCGCGAGCACGCGTGCAATCTTTTGAACAATAAGGGGGAATAGACGTATGGCGATAGTTCCTAAAAAGCACGAAATGCCGACGCAATCGGCGGAGATACGCGCGCGTAATTTTAACGAAGTGGCTTTGGGGTATTCCGCGGAAGTTGCCGTTAACGAGGCAAAGCGGTGCTTAAACTGTAAAAACAGACCTTGCGTTGCGGGCTGCCCCGTAAACGTTAATATTCCCGACTTTATTTCGCTTGTCAAAACGGGCGACTTTGAAGGCGCGTATAAAATAATCAACAAAACGTCGTCTCTTCCCGCGGTGTGCGGCAGAGTTTGCCCGCAGGAAACGCAATGCGAACAACGTTGTACGCTCGGCATAAAATTCGAGCCCGTGGGTATCGGCAGGCTGGAACGCTTTGTCGCGGACTATCATAACAGCGCGGCGCAGACGACAGAGCAAAAACCGAAATCCAACGGCATAAAAGTCGCGGTGGTAGGTTCAGGACCTTCGGGGCTTACCTGCGCGGGCGACCTTGCTAAAAAGGGGTACGAAGTTTCGGTATTCGAAGCCTTGCATACGGCGGGCGGCGTGCTGGTTTACGGTATTCCCGAATTTCGGTTGCCCAAAAGCATAGTCAAAAAAGAAGTGGACGGCTTAAAGGCTTTGGGCGTGGATATAGAAACTAACGTAGTAATAGGCAAAACGCTTACCGTCGACGAACTGTTTGACGCGGGCTATAAGGCGGTGTTTATAGGTTCGGGCGCGGGACTGCCTAACTTTATGAATATAAAAGGCGAATCTTTAAAAGGCGTATATTCCGCCAACGAGTTTTTAACGCGCAGCAATTTAATGAAAGCCTACCGCGAAGATTGCGACACCCCTATAATGAAAGGCGGTTTCGTTGCGGTAGTCGGCGGCGGCAACGTGGCGATGGACGCGGCGAGAACGGCGCTCCGTCTCGGCGCGGAAAAGGTGTATATAGTATACCGCCGTTCTATGGACGAAATACCCGCCCGCAAAGAAGAAGTGGAACACGCTATGGAAGAAGGCATAGATTTCAGGCTTTTATGCAATCCCGTGGAAATTTTGGGGTATAATAACCCCGACAACCCGCGCGACGTGAAAAACGGGTTCGTGTCCGGGATAAAATGTATCAAAATGGAACTTGGCGAACCTGACGCAAAAGGTCGTCGCCGCCCCGTGCCGATAGCGGGTTCGGAATTTGAACTTAAAGTCGACACGGTTATTATGGCGATAGGCACTTCGCCCAATCCGCTTATAAAGAATACGACGGAAGGGCTTAACGTAAACGACCACGGCGGAATTATCGTGGACGAAAACGGGCTTACTTCAAAACTCGGCGTATACGCGGGCGGGGACGCCGTCACGGGCGCGGCGACCGTTATTTCGGCAATGGGTGCGGGTAAACTCGCCGCGAAATCTATCGACGAATATCTGTCGAACAAGAACGCGTAGCGATTTTTCGGCATTTACAGAGTAAAAACAAAACGGAGAAAACTATGGATTACCGTATCGAAAAGGATTCTATGGGGGAAATGAAAGTTCCCGCAGATAAATACTGGGGCGCGCAGACGCAGCGGAGTTTTGAGAATTTTAAAATCGGCGGGGAGATAATGCCGAGAGAAATAACGGCGGCTTTCGGGATTTTGAAAAAGGCGGCGGCACTTGCGAACAACGCGCTTAAAATTCTTTCGGACGAGAAAAAAGACGCCATATGCGCGGCGGCGGACGAAGTTATTAGCGGCAAGCTGAACGATAATTTTCCGCTTGTCGTGTGGCAGACGGGTTCGGGCACGCAGTCGAATATGAACGCAAACGAAGTGATAGCAAACCGTGGCAACGAGATAGCGGGCAAAAAACTTTTGCACCCCAACGACGACGTGAATATGTCGCAAAGTTCCAACGACACTTTTCCGACGGCTATGCACATAGCGGCGGTTATCGCTATAGAAGATAAACTTTTACCCGCGATAGATAGACTTGTTTCGACTTTTGAAAGGCTGGAAAAGGAAAACCGCGGCGTTATAAAAAGCGGCAGAACGCATTTGCAGGACGCCGTGCCTATTTCCTTTTCGCAGGAAATAAGCGGATGGAAAGCAATGCTTACCGAAACGCGCGAAATGCTGGTTTTGGCGGTTAAAAAACTTTCCTTTTTGGCGCTGGGCGGAACGGCTGTCGGCACGGGGCTTAACGCGCCCGCGGGCTTTGCGGAAAAGGTGGCGGAAAATATCGGCAACATTACGGGCAAAACTTTTATTACCGCACCCAACAAATTCCACGCGCTGACTAGTAAAGACGCGTTGGTGTTCGCGCACGGCGCTATAAAAGCGCTCGCCGCAAACCTTATGAAAATAGCCAACGACGTCCGCTTTCTGGCTTCAGGGCCGCGCTGCGGGCTCGGCGAAATATTTATTCCCGAAAACGAACCGGGTTCTTCCATAATGCCGGGGAAAGTCAACCCCACGCAGTGCGAAGCGCTGACACAGGTGGCGGTACAGGTTATGGGAAACGACGTGGCGGTAGGCGTTGCCGCGTCGCAAGGCAATTTCGAACTCAACGTGTTTATGCCCGTGATAATATATAACTTTTTGCAGTCGGTAAGACTGCTTGCGGACGGCATAACGTCTTTCGATATTCATTGTGCTTGCGGGATAAAGGCGAATAAGGAAAAGATGAGTGCGAATTTGCACAATTCGCTTATGCTCGTTGCCGCGCTTAATCCGTTTATAGGCTACGATAACGCGGCAAAATGCGCGCACCTTGCTTATAAAGAAAATATCACGCTTAAAGAAGCGTGCGTAAAACTCGGGTTTTTAACCGCCGAAAAGTTCGACGCGGTGTTCCACCCCGAAGAAATGGCGGGCGAGTGATTTATAACAAACGGCAAAAAGTTTTCTGCGCCGAAGCGGTATCGCTTCGGCGCAGAGTTTTTAATCGTTATTTAATTAAGTCTATCTTTTTCCGCGGGAAGAATATAATAACGGAAATACCGTAAGAAAAAGCGAACATAGCCGCCATGGTTATAGGCAGCGCCCAGAACCTTTCGTTAAAAGTAAAACTGTAAAAGTCCGGCCAGGTTTTAAAGCCCGCTACCATTATGGTATAAACGAAAGCGTATAATATAGCGGGTAGCAACGCCGTAAAGGTGCAGTTAAAAGGCAGTTCGGGTGATTTTTCAAACAGGATAAAGCATAGCGCCGCCAGCGCGGGGATAAGAAAATGAAAGAAAAAGCCGTTTCCCTTAAAAAGTGTGAAATAACTTTTGCCGTAGAACGCAAGTAGCGGGCTTAAAAACAGCGCTACCGTAAAAAACGTAAGCGCGACGGCGCAGGTGGCAACGTACTTTAAAACCGTAATCCACCGCGGGAAGCGGTATTCGTCCTTAATAACGTTTTTAACGTTGAAAAACAGCATAATCGCCGCCGCAATCGCAACGAACGCGTTGGAAAGAGTGGTAAAATATCTGAAAGAGTAAATGCCCGTAAAGTCGGTAAGTTCGCCGCCGTTTACAAACTCGGGAGTTCTTATAATATCCCGTCTGAAATTGTGCGCCACCGAGTACGCGGTAAGGATAAACACGGTGAGATTTAAAATAAGCGCCGCGACGTTTAGTTTTCTGTGTTTCATAACGTTTTTCTCCGAAAAAAATTATACCGCAAAAAGATAAAAAATAATCATAGAACAACAGAAAAAGATTTTCCGTTTTCTTTCTTTAATATTGACTTTGAAAGCGAAAAATGTTATACTGTTTTCGTAGTAAAAAACGTAATTTAAGGTTTTTCTGCGACTGACGGAAAAGTGGATAACCACGGGGGAGCGGAAAAACGTTTTATAAAGGGGTAAAACCTTTGCCGACCGTCTGGGCACTCTCGTTTTCCTAGCGAGTAGTGCCCTTTTATTTTATCGAACGGAGAAATTTTATGAACGTTTATAAAATCAACGACATTTCGGAACTTGTAGCGGGCAACCCGTACGTTGGGCGCGGTATAATAATAGGAAAAAGCGAAGACGGTAAAAGTGCCGCGTTCGCCTACTTTATTATGGGCAGAAGCGCCAACAGCAGAAACCGAGTATTTGCCGAAAAGAACGGCGAATTGTTTACCGAACCTTTCGACGCCGCTAAAGTTGAAGACGCAAGTTTAATAATTTACGCGGCGGTAAAGCGGTTTCGCGGCGGCGTGGTGATAACCAACGGCGACCAGACGGACACGGTTATAGACGGCTTAAATGCGGGCAAGAGTTTTTTTGAAGCGTTAAAATCGCGGGAGTTCGAGCCCGATAGCCCCAACTTTACGCCCAGAATAAGCGGTATAATAAATTTGGGCGAAAACGGTTTCGATTACGAAATGAGTATATTAAAATCGGCGGACGAAAAGGGCAGCGCGTGCAACCGCTACGGGTTTTCTTATTCGCCGATAGCGGGGCTTGGGCATTTTATTCATACCTATATTACCGACGGCAACCCTATTCCGACCTTTTGCGGTGAACCCGAACGGGTTAAAATCCCGAACGGCATAGACGAATTTACCAACGGGCTTTGGAACGCCCTAAATAAAGACAATAAAATTTCCCTTTACGTCGAATATATCGACTTAAAAACGGGGAAGAGCCAAAAACGCCTTATTAACAAAAACAAATAAAAGGAGAGAGCGGTGAACGAATATTCCTTGAAATACGGTTGCAATCCAAACCAAAAGCCCGCGCGTATATTTATGGCGGGCGGAAAGGACTTGCCCGTGGAAATATTGAACGGCAGACCCGGGTACATAAACTTTCTGGACGCCTTGAACGCGTGGCAACTCGTTAAAGAAATAACCGAAGCGACGGGCGAAGTGGCGGCAACGTCTTTTAAGCACGTTTCGCCAACATCCGCGGCGATAGGCAAGCCCCTTTCGGATAAACTTAAAAAAGCCTGTTTCGTGGACGATATAGAAGGGCTTGACAACTCTCCCGTAGCGTGCGCTTACGCAAGGGCAAGGGGAACGGACAGGATGTCTTCTTTCGGGGATTTTATCGCGCTCTCTACAGAGTGCGACGAAACTACCGCAAAGATAATAGCAAGGGAAGTTTCGGACGGAATAATCGCCCCGTCGTACAGCACTAAAGCGCTTGAGATTTTGCGCGCAAAGCGGAAAGGCAATTATAATATAATAAAAATCGACGCGTCTTATAGACCTGACCCGATAGAGCGCAAGCAGGTGTTCGGCATAACTTTCGAACAGGGTAGAAACGAGTTTAAAATAGACGAAAATCTTTTGACGAATATCGTAAGTAGAAACAAACGCTTGCCAGAAGACAAGAAAAAAGATATAATAATTGCGTTAATCACGCTTAAATACACGCAGTCGAACTCCGTGTGTTTCGCTTTTGACGGGCAGGCAATCGGCGTAGGCGCGGGGCAGCAGTCGAGAATACATTGTACTCGCTTAGCGGCAAACAAAGCCGATTTATGGAATTTAAGACAAAGCGACAAGGTGCTGTCCTTAAAATTCGCGGAAGGGATAGGCAGGCCCGATAAAAACAATATAATAGATTTGTATCTGTCGGACGCCGATTACCCCGAACTACTACAAAGTTGGCAAAAATATTTTGCCGCTCGCCCCGAACCGTTTACGCGTGAAGAAAAAGACGCGTACTTAAACACGGTAAGCGGCATTACGCTTGCTTCCGACGCGTTTTTCCCGTTTGCGGATAATATCGAACGGGCGGCAAAAAGCGGCGTTCTTTACGTTGTAGAGCCCGGCGGCAGCGTGCGCGACGACTTGGTTATAGAAGCGGCGGATAAATACGGTATGGTAATGGCGTTCACGGGTATGCGCCTTTTCCACCACTAAATTGTAAAAACTTTTAGGAGAAATATATGAAAAACTTTTTTGAAGAACTTGAAAATTACGACGCTGAAGTGTACGGCGCTTGCGATTTGGAATTAAAGCGCCAGCAGCATAATATAGAACTGATTGCGTCCGAAAATATAGTGTCTAAAGCGGTGCTTTTGGCGGCGGGTACGGTGCTTACCAACAAGTATGCGGAAGGCTTTCCCGCAAAGCGTTATTACGGCGGTTGTCAGTACGTGGATATAGTGGAAAATATAGCGAGAGAGCGCGCTAAAAAACTTTTCGGCGCGGAACACGCTAACGTTCAGCCCCACTCGGGCGCGAACGCTAACCTTGCCGTGTTCTTCGCGCTGGTAAACCCGGGCGATACGGTTATGGGGCTGAATCTTGCGAACGGCGGGCATTTGTCCCACGGTTCGCCCGTAAATATTTCGGGTAAATATTTCAATATAGTGCCGTACGGCGTTTCAAACGAAACGGAAATGCTGGATTACGACGATATTTTAAGGGTTGCCGAAAGTTGCAAGCCCAAAATGATAATAGCGGGGGCTTCCGCTTATTCGCGCGCTATAGATTTCAAAAAAATGCGCGAAATCGCGGACAAAGTGGGCGCGTACCTTATGGTAGATATGGCGCATATCGCGGGGCTCGTCGCCGCGGGTCTGCACCAAAGCCCCGTTCCGTATGCGGACGTGGTAACGACGACCACGCATAAAACTCTTCGCGGCCCGCGCGGCGGACTTATTCTCTGTAAAGAAGAACTTGCGGCTAAAATCGACAAAGCGGTGTTCCCGGGAACGCAGGGCGGACCTTTAATGCACATTATCGCGGCAAAGGCGGTAGCGCTCGGCGAAGCTTTAAAGCCCGAATTCAAAGAATACCAGAAACAGATAATAGCGAACGCGCAGACTTTAAGCAAAGAACTCGTTAAAGAAGGATTTAAAATCGTTTCGGGCGGCACGGATAACCACCTTATGCTTATAGACCTTCGCCCGTTCGGCATAACGGGTAAGGAGATGGAAAAGCGGCTGGACGAAGTGCATATCACCGTCAATAAGAACGCTATCCCGAACGACCCTGAAAAGCCGTTTATTACCAGCGGCATAAGGGTGGGTACGCCCGCTATAACGACCCGTGGCTTTAAGGAAGAAGAAATGAAGAAAATCGCGGTGTGGATGAGAGAAGTTGCGTCCGACTTCGATAACGTTAAAGACAGAATTACGGCAGAAGTTATCGCGCTGTGCGACAAGTATCCCATTTATAACTGAAAGTAATAATCAATATTAAAAATTTTCGCCCCCGCAGGCGTTGCCTGCGGGGGCGAAAGTGTTTAAAATCAAATCACAAATTATTGTCGTCCTGAGACGGGCGAATAAAACGGGCAATCTAAGGACCTTTTATAACTATACGGTTTTATTGTTCGTGAAATTTTTCTATTAAATCCGTCCACGACGGATTTAAAGAATTTATAAGGTTTATTTTTTTATCCCGCGTAAACCTTTTTATTTGTTTTTCGCGCTGAATTGCCGCGTGTACTTCGGTTGTTTCTTCAAAATAGATTAGTTTGTGTACGTTGTATTTTGCGGTAAAACCTTTTACCGCTTTTGTTTTATGCTCGTATATTCTTTTTTCAAGGTTGTTGGTAATGCCCGTATATAAAACTTTGTTGGTGTAATTAGTTAAAATATAAACGTAATACATAAATTTTCTATGTCATTCTGAGACGGACATAAATAACGGGCAATCTCAGAATCTTTTTAATAGTAGAAATTATAAGGTCCTTAGACTGCCCGTCAAAGATTGTCCGTCTCAGGATGACAGTTATTAAAATATCGCTTTTTCTATAACGCCGCCGCCTATGCACTTGTCGCCCTGATAAAACACGGCGAACTGCCCTTCGGTTATGGCGCGCTGCTTTTCGTCGAAATCTACCTGAATAAACCCGTCGTTTATTTTAACCGTGCAACCCTGTTCGGGCTGGCGGTAGCGGAATTTCGCCGTGCATTTGAATTCCTTTATCTCGGGGGCAAAGGGTATCCAATTAACTTTGTTCATAATAAGCCCTTTGCTGTATAATTTTTCTTCCGAGCCGTGTGCTACGTATAATATATTGTTTTTTAAATCTTTTTCTATCACGAACCATCTGCCGCCGTCGTCGCCTTTCTGTCCGCCGATATTAAGCCCGCGGCGCTGACCTAAAGTGTAGTACATAAGCCCCATATGTTCGCCGATTTTCTTTCCGTCCGTCGTTATTATGTCGCCCTTTTTCGCGGGTAGGTATTTTGACAGGAAGTTGCGGAAATTCCGTTCGCCTATAAAGCATATGCCCGTGGAATCCTTTTTCGCGGCGGTTGCAAGCCCATTTGCCACGGCGATTTTACGGACTTCCGTTTTATCGAGTTTCCCCAGCGGAAATAAAACGCCGTCTAACTGTTCTTGCGAAAGTTGGTTTAAAAAATATGTCTGGTCTTTACTTTGGTCTTTGGCTTTCAAAAGGTAATGCACGCCCTTATCGTGCAGAATATCGCAATAATGCCCCGTAGCGATATAATCCGCACCAAGTTCTTTCGCTTTTTCCTTAAAGTCTTTGAACTTTATCTCGCGGTTGCATAAAACGTCGGGGTTGGGGGTTCTGCCCGCGGAGTATTCGGTAAGAAAATACGAAAACACCCTGTCCATATATTCTTTAGCAAAGTTTACAGAATAGTAGGGTATGCCGAGTTTGTTAGAAACCCTGCGAACGTCCGCAAAGTCTTCTTCGCCCGTGCAAGCGCCGCACGCGTCGGTTTCTTCCCAGTTGTTCATATACAGCCCGATTACGTTGTACCCTTGCTCTTTTAAAAGGAGCGCCGCGACCGAACTGTCCACGCCGCCGCTCATGCCCACGACTACCGTTTTCATTTTTTACCCGCAAATTTTGATTTATAAAATGATAACATATTTTGATTTAAAATACAACTTTGCGTTAAAGGTTTATAAAATACTTGATATTTTTTCGGATTACATATATAATGTTATCACTGCAAATCAATTTAATGATATATACGCACTCGTAGCGCAACTGGATAGAGCGTCGCCCTCCGACGGCGAAGGCTGTGGGTTCGACTCCCGTCGAGTGCACCAACAACTCCCCGACAGGTTTTAACCTGTCGGGGAGTTGTTTTGATAAAGGCGCGGGAGTCGAACAGGCAGGTATCGGCGACCGAAAAGCAAATGCAATTTGAAATGGTCGCCGACAAAAGGTGGACATCCACCTTTTGCTGCCTTGGCGTGATAGCGAGCGTTATCCGTAAGGATAGGCAAAAACGATAGTGTTTGCGAAAACGCGAATGCATTTTCAGCGAAGCGGAGCGACTCCCGTCGAGTGCACCAACCCGCTCCCGACAAAATTTTCGGGGGTGGGTATTTTAAATTTTCCGGAAAGGCTTGACAAAATTGCAATAAAGAGCCATAATATAGACAAAGTAAACGGTTTTTTAAGACCGATAAAAATTTTTAAGATTTCAAGGGGTACCCCTTTTCCGTTGCTGACGCAACGGAACAAACAGGCTTAATAGCCAAAATAATAAATTGAACAACAAATAATAAAAATTTTTTAAGGAGAAAACAACGATGAAAAAACTTTTAACTCTTGTTATGTGCCTTGTTCTTGCAATCGGCGTAATGGGCTTTACGGCTTGCGGGGATTCGACCTTTAAAGGTAATTACGAAGAAGTGGACAAAGCAACCGCCGCAGAGTTTGCTGAAAGCGTTAACGGCGAGAGCAGTGTTTTAGACATGAAAAGCGGTATGGAAATGGAATTTTCTATGGAAATGGATGGAGAAATGGAATTTTCTATGGAATACGATTTGAAATGCGTTTACAATGCTCAGCAACAGATAGAGATGGAAGGTAGCGTCAAAGGCAAAGGAGAAGGTCAATCCATAAAGGGCGACATTTATTATTCCAACGGTTTTATGTACATAAACAGCGACGGCATGAAGATAAAACAGGCGGTGGATTACGAAGAGTTCCTTGAAGGGATTACCAGTATGGGTTCTGACGCGATTATAGACATCCAAGGCGTTATTGAATACCTTGAAATGGATAACACCGGCAGTATTAAGGTTTATCTCGATAAAGGCGAAACGGAAAGTAAAGTTAAAGTAGAAGTTAATAACTTCTCGGTGGAAGGCGTTAAAGTGAACGGTGAATATTATTACGTTTTCGACGCTAACGGCAACCTTATTGCGTGTAAAATCGACGTGTCTGTGACAATAAGTTATCAAGGCTATAATTCCAGCATGTCAGTATATATGGTAGTAAAGGCTTATGATGGTAAAGTAAGTTTGCCGAGCGACCTTGACAGTTATCAGTTAGGACAGTTGCCTTTATAATATTAAAGAGTAAATCGGATATATTAAAACAGTTCAGGCGGAGCGTTTGCTCCGCCTGAAAGTTTTTAAATAACCCGTTCTTCGGTGTAAAATTGCTTTAATAAGTTATGTTATATAATGTATATTATATATAAATGTTTCTATAAAATTTATCCTGCCGATTGTGCACCGCGTTTTTTTATAATAATTTTTACTTTTTTGCGTAAAACCGTTGACTTTAAAACGGTTTTCATTTATAATCACAATTACCCACTTTCCGTGGGGAACAACGTAGTCTTATTAAATCGTTAAGTTTTTTCAAGCGATTTTAAGCATTAAAAAGCAAAAATTGTGGTTTTTAGAGACAAAAAAACACAATATTTTGTGGGATAAAAAAAGATTGCAAAATTCGTAAAAAAATCTTTAAAAACCTTAAAAAAATGCTTGACTTAAAATTGGGACTATGTTATTATAAGTAGGCTGTCGCAAGCGAAACGCTTGTTTAAGCAATACGTCAACCGCTGTTGACGGAACGTTGTTTAAAAACTGAATAGAAGGAAATAAGACAAAATAATAGTTATTTTGAAAGTTTCTGTCAAAATCTTTGAAGTATGAAATATGTACTTTGAAAACAGTCATTAAAATGACAAAACGCTAAATAAAGCGAAATTCGTTAGAGCAGTTGAGAAATTCGTTTCTCGGCTTTAAATCATTAACTCAAGAGTTTGATTCTGGCTCAGGACGAACGCTGGCGGTGTGCTTAATACATGCAAGTCGAGCGGACTTTAGGGGGCTTGCTCCCTAAAGTTAGCGGCGGACGGGTGAGTAACGCGCGAGCAACCTGCCTATGTCTGGGGAATAACACAGAGAAATTTGTGCTAATACCGCATAAGACCACAGTGGGGCATCCCACAGGGGTAAAAGATTTATCGGATATAGATGGGCTCACGTACCATTAGATAGTTGGTAGTGTAACGGACTACCAAGTCGACGATGGTTAGCCGACCTGAGAGGGTGATCGGCCACATTGGAACTGAGATACGGTCCAGACTC
>ODAI013239961.1_pt1 | contig 18344 bp, 28 predicted proteins | sample 1539321 | NCBI WGS metagenome assembly ODAI01 (sample SAMN02144231, study PRJEB22623) | gut metagenome | biome: sheep rumen | host: Ovis aries | place: New Zealand | reverse complement strand
TCCTTGGATAATTTTTATTTAGTGGCCCAAGTTGCCTTCTCTTTTGAACTCCTTTGGAACAAAAATCTTACTATCTGTAAGCCAAAAATCCTCAGGAATTATTTGATATCTAACAGCTGACCGAAATTGTTTACATTGTTCAAAATGACTATTCATTTTTGCCTTTCTAATTTTCCACTTTCTGTTATCATCCTTAATAACATCCTTTTCATCAGATGTTGCAATTCCGTGAAGTTTTCTTATATCAGCATAAATAACCTTTTTACAAAAAGCACAAATAGTTCTAACGTAAACAGGTATCATTTGTAATGCTCCGGAGTGTAATTTACAAAATCACAGAGAGATAATTCTTCCCCTTCCTTAGGTTTTTTACTACTTACAATATATGGAACACAATGCTCAAAATGCTTTTTTATTTTGGCATCTATTATAAGATTTCTTGAAAAGTAGAAACGTCTTACATCCTTTTTTCTCATATCTGTATGAAGTCCACCTCTTGCGGTGTAAATTGTTTTCTTACAAAAAGGACAAATACATCTTGTATATTCTGGGAGTCTCTTACTCATTTAAACTCCTTGGGTGTAAAATATTTAAACTTTACAGTGTAGTGGCCCTTTTCTATTTTACTAGATCTAAGAGCTCTTTGATACTCTTTGCAATGTTCACAGTGAGCTTTAATTTTTTGGATTTCGAGCTTTTCAGCATCTACTAAACTTGTATGCTTTCCAAGACTCTTTGTACAAATTATTGCTCTGCAAAAAACACAAATAGTTCTTGCATAGGTAGGATTTTCTTTGACACAGGCATCAGGACAACTCATTAGTTACATCCAAAACCAATATGCTTACTTTCTTCTTTCTGAAGCTTTTCTTTCTTGCAGAAATCCACAATAGATTCAAGTGAAGGCTTCTTTCCATAAAGAACTTCATCAATTGTTATTTTACGGCGGATATTTTCAATCTGGCCACCACTAAAATCAAATTCTGAAACCTTGTCGAGTTCTTCCTCTGTCAATGTTTCTATTTTATTTTTCCAAATCTTTTTCTTCACATCCCTTGTAGGATTCTCAAACTTCATTTTAAAAAGAATGCGTCTGTCAAATGCATCATCTATCGTGCTGGCTAAGTTAGACGTCATTATACAAATGCCATCGAAGTTTTCAAACTCTTCCAAAATGATATTCTGCATTGCATTTTCCATTTTATTTACAGAAGAGTTTCTTCCACTTACATCAGTAGTCCTTGTAGAGATAATTGCGTCCGCCTCATTAAAAAGCAAAATTGGTTTTTTACCTTTTGCACCCCTATATGCTTCAAAAATCTTTTTTGTATTCTTTTCTGTTTCACCAACCCAGCAAGATCTAATTTCCTGAATGTTTACATGAAGAATATCCCTACCAACTTTTTTAGCAATCTGCATAGCAGTTTCTGTTTTACCTGTACCTGGGGCACCATGCATCAAAACAATTACACCTTTTGGCATATTTTTCTTATCAAGTCTTTCTCTAATCTCATTATACTTTTTATCACTCAAAAGGTCTTCCAAACGTTTTACATCTTCAACGTTCTTTTCATTATAAAAAAGGGTTTTCTCTTTGATATCCTTACTTTTAATTTTTCCAAGTTCTTGAGTTGATTGGGAGGTTGTTAAAAGAAGTTCTGCATCTCCATTGAAAATTTCCTTTCTTGCTTTTTCTCCCCAACGGATTGAAATATCATCCCCGAGGTTCGACTTATCAATTTCAAAAATACCTTTTTTAATAAACCAGTTCTTTTCTTCTTTAAAAGATTTAAGGGCCCTTAAAAGCCAGTTCGGATCATTATCCTCAATATTACTTAATACACCTTTTACAGTGATAGAGGAGTCACCTTCGAGGAGATGAGTACCGGCTGATACAAAAAACAACAAAGCCTTTTCAATGTCCAAAGTCTCCCCTTCAAAAGGATTATTTGTAAAATCTACAAACTGTGATAGGAATTTATTATCCTGGTAAAAGGATTTAATTGAGTCCGCGTAATAATTTCTTTTACGATTAAAATCTTCTTGCTTACATCTATACAGAAAAGAGAGCGTATCTGACTTAAGGGTCTTTTTTGCTGCATATGGAACAAACTTTTTATTGTAACTTAAAAGATCCTCAATGCAGTCTGGTAAATAAAATTGAGTTGACTTGTTAAAACTTCCTTTTACGTAAGGGAAATCGTACCTTAATCCAAAAAATCCTTTACTTAAAAGAACATCCATATCCGGGATATATTCACAATAATCAATCCACTCACAATCAATGTAATTCTGTACATCCCCAAAATCAAACCAAACTTCTCCGTTTACACCCAAAGTAGCAAAATAGGAAAAAAGACAGGCTTGGGCTTTTGTAAGCTTACCCCAATCCATTACTGCTTTTAGAGAAGGAGTAATTTTATTCAAAACAATTTCATCATTCTTCATCATTGAATGATACACATCTTTGATATTTGAAAGAATTGTCTTTTTCTTTTCTGTAGTTTTCTTTTTAGTTGCTGTGTTTGTCATTTTATTTGTACTCTTGTGTGGGATAATATAGCTCAGAAGTTGTCGGAAATTCCGAGGGTCCTTCTTACTTTTAATATTTTAGGAAACATTTTTGCATTCCAATCAATCATAGTTTCATTTCTAGGCCAAGCTTCGTCTTCTGAGAGCATTGCACATGAATCTAAACCACTTTCATAATAGAATGCATGATAAAGTTCGTGAGTTAAATCCTGATCAATTGCGGGGTTGTTATTTGGCATTTGCTGAGTTTCATCTGTTGAAACATAATTGTCAATGCCTACCCAAATCTCTTTTTTATAAAGTTGAGTAAGCATTGATGCATTTTGGACTTTTAGAATTTTGGCTATAGGGTTCTTGTCTTCCGTACTAACAACTTTTATAGTCCACTCTTCACCCAAAATATAAAATTTCTTATCATTCAAATTACCAAGCTTTTCAATTGTCATACGTAAGGTGTGTCCTTCCTTTTGTTGTTATACTTAAATGCTTTGTAAAAAATCATCATTGGAAGATGTCCAACCTGATTTGGACCTTCCGGCCAAAAGCCATTTCCTTTATAATTTATATCTATTGGGTAAATACTCATTGAGGAAACATGGGCGTCAAAAGGGGCATCTGTAATAAAATCCATACCATAAAGGTATTCTGAGTCATAACCTCCAAACACTTCATAAATGTTTGATGTAACTCCGAATACAGCAATATTCTTTTCATGACAAAGTCTATTCAAGAATTCCATATCTTCCTGAGGAGTATTTTTGTCAAAAATAAATCCTGTTGGCCAAGGAGTTACAATTTCATCAAACTCATCCCTGATTTTTCCATGCATTTGATTTCCAAACCTATCGTTCAGAAATTCAATCATTTGAGGAGTCCCATCTCTTTTCCAATCCTTTATGAACTTTTTTTGAGCTTCCTTGCACTTCATTTTTGAGCCTCTTCTAGGTATTTTTCTTTAAACTCTTTATTTCTATTAGCCTGCAATTCCTTGTAGTCATTAATTACTTTGTAAATGGAATCTACTAAATCATCCGCATAGGTCCAGAGTATTGAATTTCCTGTGGAAATCACGGTATCCTCGTACAAGGCACTTCCACAAACACTAGGCATTTGCATATAAACTTTCTTACTTGCTTCCCAATTTATCCAGCTTTTACTAGTGTCATGTAAATCGTTAGATACCCATTCTATTTGCTCACCACTTTTGAAAAATATTTTCAAATAAAATTCTTCGTGATAGCAAACATTTGATTGACTTGCGAAAAGCCACAAACGAAAACCCTTGTCAATTTCGTGATCATAAAAACTAGCGTTTTTACTAGTTGCAAAATTATGCATAAAATGAAGCATGCATCCTTCTGTAGTTATCAATTCAGAAAGGGCCTTGTTAATTCTTTGAATTGGGGTTTTTGGATAAATAAACAGTCTTAGATAGCAATAACATCCTAAAAATGCTAGGACCATCAATAAACAAATAACTAAGATTAATCCCATTTACTTCTCCTGGTAAAGATCCCTTACCTCACTTAAAATAATTCTAAGATCCTTAGCCTCAACAAAACCATTTCTTGCTTTGTACAAATCAAAAAACATATTCCTTGCAAGATAGGTAGCATCATCTGGGTAACCTCCAAAAGCAGCCCTAAAAAGAGGGTCTACGTTAAAGTGGTAATATTGAACCATGTTTGCTGTCTGTAGTTCTTTTTTATCTTTCGACTTTACTGTGTATTCACCACAATCAATTTCTGTAGGTTTTGAAAACATTTTGAATGCATCAAAAGCAACACATGCAATTATCAAAGCAACTGTAATAATAATATAATAACTCATTTTTAATCCCCCATAGGTACATCAAATTCAGGATCGTAAGCATCTCCAACAGCCCCATCCCCCCAAGTTATGAGATTTTCTCCCTCAACATTGTTTGGATAAATTGGTTCTTCAGCATTGCCCCAAGCCCAATCCACGTATGTTCCTTTTCCTTGAGCTTCTGCAATACATCCACCCCAACCTCTAAAAGTACAAGTAAGTTTGATTTCCAAACCTTCCAATTCCTCTACTTTTTCAGAGGCCCAAACTTTTCCGTTGTGATCCTCATCCCTGTGAGATTTTGAAATTCTAATTATAGGACACCCATAATCTGCACTCTGGTGCCATTCTCCACTAAAACGGATTCCTGTGGCCTTTAGCCTTTCTACTAAAAGGTCGAAGGCCGTTTCCTGACAACGTTGCAGTCTAGCTACAACATCCTCGTACCCTTCTTTGTCATACCTTTTTCTCATGTAAAAGGTTGAACCATCAGCTCTCTTAAAAGGCTCTGGTTTGTAAGTTGAATATTCGTCAATTACATCCATAAAATCAGGATATGCTGTATTTCCAAAATATGTCCAACCTACAAAATCAACTTGGTATGCATCACAATCAATGTAATCCTTAGTTATGTATCCCATATCTAAATTATAGCTCCTCCCAGGTTACAACCCAAGAATTGTATTGTAAAATTCCAGGACAAGGCGTCATACAAGGGCCTGATTTGAACTCAACTTCTTTTACTTCGCAACCCTTGTTTGTTAACCAAGTGGCTAAAGATTTTGCAAATTCATTTGGATTTCCCTTAATACAGTTTTTATCCACAAGTACGTGGAAGCCTCCATTTGTAGAAACAACCATTCCGTTTAAGTTTACAAAAACCTTTGCTTCCTTAAAGAAAGGTTTGATATAAACATCTCTGACCTTATTCTTATCAAGGGTTTCAAGGTTCTCAATATCAACATCAAAGTCGATCCACTTTGTACGATTACATTTCATTCTTTCAGCACGAAAGTCTGTGTTTGTATGAGCAAGTTGGTTTTTACCATCCACTCCCCCATCGTTAGATAATACAATATTCTTTTGGATATCATTAACAGCAGCAAGGTGCATCAAGGCAACTTTTCTTTCATCAGAGGGATTACAACAAATAAATGTTGTCATTGCTTTTTGAGGAAGTGCAATTTCATTTTCAGTACCTTTGTTAAAAGTTAAACACTTAATAGGTACTTCAAGTTCGTACATTTTCTGTAAAGCATTTTCTGGATTAACTCTACAGCCATCCGAACCACGAATTGTTTTTGTTAAGTAAACTTCCCTGTTACGTGCCCCAAGTTGTTTCCTTTCTTCATCTGTAAGTTTCTTGGAGCGGAATGCAGTATTTACAAGATATGTTTCATGAGGAAAAATATCACCCAATCTTTCAAGAAATGTTAAAAACTGATTTTCGTCAACTAATACTTTGTATGTTTCACTCATTTGTTATTGCTCCTTTTGCCTTACTTTCAAAAGTTTTAGCTTTCTTGAAAGCACTTTCTCCACAATATGGTTCGAGAATCTGTACCATATCATCCTCAATAAACATCAAATAATTTATCTTTGGATTTCCCATCTTTAAGTTGTCACTTCCCTGGAATCTCCTTATAGAAAATTTACCCCAATCATCTGTATACCAAGGCTGGGAGTGTTCATCGTATTCATCTTGACCAAATTCATCTTCCTTGAGATGTTCAAAAAAGCTTATTTGTTTAAGACAATTTTTTCTTACACCTTCATATTCTTCACCGAAGGCTTCTAATTGGCTTTTGAAATGATATGACATTGCATTAAGGTAATTCCAACGTCTTATAAGATAACCACCTTCAACCTTAAAAATTTCATGAAGAAACTCATCTACTCTTTCAAAAGAAAACTTTCCGCCGTGCCAGTAATCGTACTCCTCTCGCTCTTCTTTTGACCAAGTGGATTCGTCATATGCATTCCATTCTTTTTCGGCCTCTTCGTTTGCTTTTTCAATAGTAACTGAATCCCCGTATTGAGTTTTCAATTCCAAATATTTTGCATAGGCCCTTTCGCTTTCGAATTTGTTGCATTTATCGTTTGCAAGAGCAAGAAGCTTTTCAAGAACTTCGCGTTTGTTACTCATACTTCTCCTTCGAATATAACCAAACAAGTTTCATTTGTAAGGTATAGTTGTACCAAGAACTTTTAAGATTTTCTGGTTTCATTGCTTTTCCTTAATGGTGATCGTTCCAAATGCTTTCAATGTTCTGTGCAGCCTCTGGATATTCCTTTTCCCATTCAGCAATGGTTTCAGGTTTTGCAATACCCAAAATATCCTCTCTGGCAAAAATGGCTCCTGCATCGTTATCGTATGCAAAAATTCCAAAGATCTTTCTTCCCATCTTGGAAGGGTCAGCACCAAAACCACCTGTGCAATACCAAAGCTGATATTTAGCTGATCTGTAGCCCTCTTTCAAAGTACCCTCTGTTCTGAGGATTACCCATTCTCCTGAAAAGTTTTTATACTGTGATTCAGGGATTACGTCTTCTTTTGTAAAAATCTTTGTCATTTTAGGCTGCCTCCTTCCCAAATTCCTTTTCAACTTCTTCTATTTCTGCATCATAGAATGATCCATATTTTTCAAAGTGTGCGTTAAAGTCTGGAAATAATCCTTTGAACTCCAACTCCCTTTTTGTACGGTAGATTGGGTGGGCTACATCATCACTTAAAGGATCTACTTTGTCCTCCCCTAAAGGGCAAACACCAATGGCAGAAAAAGCAACTCCCTTTCCTGTATCAGTATCCTCAACTGATATAACGTATGTCCACTGTTCCTCATTTGAGAGGAACTTATCAAGGTTTTTATCCCCTGAACCTGTATGTATGTGTTCCAAGTGGTGAAACAATGTAATTTTTGTTTTGTAACTCATATTTGTGTACCTCGTATATAATATAGGTGATTTTTGATTCTGTATCCCTAAAAAACACTAATTTATTTAAAAAAGAGGAGAAATTATGAGAATTTTTGAAGAAGGATTAACAGAATCTAAAAAGAGAAATCTAAAAGAATCCCTTTTCTTAGGAAATGAAATTAACCCAGAAAAACCCTTTTCACCGGATTGGATGAAATGGGTACAAAAGTGCCAAAGATGGTTGGATAAAGAACAGCTTTGTGGAAATCATGACGAGGATTTTTATGATTTGCTTAGTGCTGTAGGAGAAGAATTAGGAGGAAGTTATGGATCATCTGCAAGACTTAAAACTCCAAGACAGGACTATATAAAAGGTTTAGCAGAAAAAGGATATGAGAAAGCCCGACGCTTCCTACAAGAGTTTCCAGAGCCAGATATGTATGCAACAGATGAAGTAAAAGAGGAAGAGCCTGTAAAAATGTATGCACTTTTTACAGATGGTGGAAATGCCTATAGTGCAGGAAGAGGGGCTGATTGGTATTGGGCATCTAGCGATGTAGATGAAACTGAAAAGGACTTTAAAGCTAGAGTTAGATATTCTGCAAAAAGAAAAGCAGAAGGAAAGTATTACGAATATGACCCAAGATGTCTAAAATGTAAGTTTTTTAAATCCTTAGATGCTTTCAAAAGGGAAGCTGCAAAGGTAGGAATCAATCCAGATCTTACAGAGTCAAGAAAAACAAATAAAAAAGCTATCAAAGAAGATGTTTGGGACGATATAGCTGATATTGAAAGGGGTGGCTTTGACGAATTCAGAGACGATGAATATATAAATCCTTATGTGGCCAAAGATATACATGATAGGGCAAAGGCCAAGGGAATGTCAGATCTAGAATTTGTAAACCATGAGGAATGGCTAGACAATTTATTTAATACAGATTCTGATGCTGCGGATATAGAGGATAATGGTAGATTAGATCTTTTATATGTAGAAACACCTGAAAGCCTAAGACAATTTTACAATGAAGAAATTGCTTCCGGTAAAAGTGGTAGGTGCTTAGATTACATGGAAGATAGTTTGAATGATATGTTCTGGGACGCCACAGGTTATAATGTAAAAGAATTTTTCAAAATTGTAAAGCCATATATAGGAAACCCAGAAGCTAAAAATATCAATGCTCTTTATAAAAATGCTTGTGCTGAAATTAAAGTATGGAATGACTTTGTAAAGGAATTAGATAGGGAGGATCTTTGTTTTAATGTTGAATTGAACGAAATGTGTTCCTCAGGCGAATTCCAAAGAATGGCACCAAGTAAAGTAAGAAGAATGGTTATCCAAGGGAATAAAAAATCCTTAGGAAAGAAGGACAAGTATAATAGACTTGGTGAAAGAAACAAAAAATAAGTGAACTGCTAAGGCCTAACAAAAGTTAGGCCTTTTATTTTGCTTTTAATTGATCCCTAATTTTCATCAAAAGTTTTCCGAGATGGTTTTCACCAACTCCATTACAAACACCCCAATATGTATCTCCCCAATAATTACCCTCTACCAATTCTTCTTCCCCAGTAGCCAAAAGCATTTGTTGAAGTTGAGGATGATTATCATCAAACTTTTTGAGAAGCAATCTTTCCATTAATTGAAGCTTCATATATGAATCCCACCTTTCTTTTTCTGTAGGATTCATTCTTTCATGTCTACCTACTTTTTTAGCCTCTCTGGCAGTAAACCTTTCGTAACTTTTAGGGTCCTTTGATTTTCCTGCTTGATAAGCTACCTCTGTTGTATTAACAGTTATTTTACCAATCCCAATAGAATCAATTCCACTATATACAACCTCAATTGGAGGATCAAATTCATAAAAGTTAGAAAGGAAAGCATAGTTTCCATCAAAACAATCTATCATTTAGGCCTCCTCGTGGATTGTAACTTTAATTACTTTCCCTGTTTCTTCATCTTTTTGACAATATACGAAATCCTTTCCATCCTTTTGGACTTCAAAATAATCGTACATATATCTACAAAGATTTCTCAGACTATTAAATACTGCATTTGTCTGCCCTTTTCCTAAACCTGGCAGGCAAAAGTTTTCCATATCCAACTCCTGCAAATCCTCTTTCCTTGGTACACCTTTTGCTAACTCTCCAAAACCTTTATCACTTATCATTATTCTAATCCTCTCAGTTGGACTATTTCGTCTTCTATCATTTTATGAGCGTAGGCCTCTTCTACTTCTTTAACATTATCCGCCAAATCTTCTATTGGCAACCAATATGTGTCCTGGTGTGCAAATAATGACGACATTCCCGTAATTGTTTTTGAGAACCCATTATGCACCCAGAGTTGGCCGTCTCTGATAAAATCGTTTTTGGAATATTTGAATATAAGGGAGGAGCGGACTCCTGGATATTCAAAATATTCATACCATTTTCCTTCCTCGAATTTGGTTAACAAATCAACTTCTAACTCCTTATTGGTAAGACGAGTATTTATTAGTTTCAACTCATTTTCCAAATCCATCTTTTTAGCTAGAAGTTTTTCTGTTTCCTCATCATCAGGTTTTCCTTTCTTATAATTTATAGTATATACCGTATCCTTTGCAGAAGCATTCTTTGCAAATTCGGATAACAAAGGAGCCGTTTTCGTTGTTTTCATTTTTTTTCTTCCCCCTACGGAGCAATATCACTATTGCGAGCTTCGTAGTATTTTTTAATTTCTTGATTAATACAATCATAGTCATATTCCAAAAGGTAATATGCAAAGACTTTGTCAAAAGCATCCTCCAAAGTATTCATATAGAGTGCTGGAGTAAAGTCTACAATATTATCCTCCTCAAATTTTTCAAAAATCAGTTTCCACTTTTTCGAGGGATCATCAGTAGCTTCCGTTACATGTGCATCCACATCTGTATTGACCGATACTCGTAGGTCGTTTCCAAATGCGACCCAATTTAGCCCATCTTTTTTCATCAGAGAATCTCCTCAAAAAGTTTTTCTCTATCCTCTTTCGTTTTGTATTGGGACAACCAAACCGCATTTACTTTATCATTTGGATCATAAGCCGTCCATCTAGGATTTCGATCATCCCAAAACATCATATCGTGAAGGATATCCTTTATTTCATCTTCCTCACTTTTTCCTTCTTCTGAATAATCCCCAAGTTTAAGGATTTCATCAACCCAATCTGAGATTAATTTTTTGAGGTAGATTTTTAGTTCTTCCTGATGTACAACTTCAATTCTGTTCCAATCAACACATGGTGATTCATCTGTACCAGCTAAGGTTACAGGTTGCCAATTGTGTCTTACTTCATCGCAGGCAAAAGTGTTTCCAATAAGATAAAATAAATTATTGTTTCCAACTCTGTTAGGACTTATACGTCTCACAGAAAACATTTCATCTGAAACAAATGAATCTGTCCAACGTTTTTGAATGGACATTGCATCAACCTTTTCCAAGGTGTCCAAAAACAATTCAACAGTGTTATCAATTGTATCCTCAATGTTCTGAAAATAATTATCTTTCTCAAACATGTACATATTCTAATCCTCAAAAAATGGACAACTGCTACAATCAGTATCGTCACCATATCCACTGCATTCATAGCAACGTTCTGATTTTTCTCTTTCTTTTACAAAAGAATCATATTCCTCTTTTGAAATAGATTTCTTTTTACCTTCTCTTTCATACTCAATGGATTGAACTTCATCATTTCTGATCCAAACGTTTTCATCATTGTCACTTGTATTTTCACAATAACTGATCAGTCCATCTTCGCAAAAAACCCCATTGTCAACCATAAAGTTGTCTGGAAGTTCTGCCTCATACTCTACCAATTTTGTAAAGCGTACTTTAATCATGTGGCAACCACCTGTACTTTTTTAATCATCATCTATAACTCTATGCCAACGATCGTCATCGTCCCAGTAACCTTTCTGTCCACTTCCATTGTACTCACAATGATGTCCCCTGCCGTATGGGTCAAAAGCATTGCCAGATAGGTGTCTTGCTTCTGCTTCTGATAATTCACCTTGACTGTAAAGGTTTCTTGCTTCATCTGCACTTAATTCACTTGGTATGTAACTCACTTTTTACTCCTTATTTTAATCCTCATCCCTATCATACAAACCACTAAAGTCAACCTTTTCCCGTCCTTCGATAATATTCTTAGACTCCTCAACATCAGTGTTCATATAATATTTATTACCTAAAACATCAACAACTAAAGTACAATCCTTCCAGCCCCTTTTCAAAGATTCTATACTTACAATGTTTTTTGGCTGAAGGTATTTATAACCTCCGGGGATTGGAGTATCATAAAAAACTTTTACGAGGGTGCCTTTCATGTTGCGTACCATCCTTCCTGTGGAATAATTTCTATTTTTGCTGCATGAACATTACAAATTGTTCCTAGCTTAATTCCCCTACCATCAAACAGATCATAATTATAGTAAACATATTGGTGGTGATCCTCGAACTCATCTTGATGATCTGTTATCTGTTCAACCTCTTCGATTCTGTCTACATCTTCGAATTTTTGAGAAAGGCTTTTTGCTGGATCAATTTTGTTTTCGTAAAATACTTTAACAGTCATCTTGATTTACAACGTATTTGTATGACTCCCCAAAACCACCATTTTCGTGATCTGAATGATTTGGAAGAGTTCTTACCAATCCGTACTCCTCAAAAATAATGGAGGGGCTACATTCGCAGGGTTGAACTTCTTTGCAATAATCAGGATCAAAAAATCCTGGACCCACCATGTAGTCTCCTCTTCTTCTGTAAGTACCCTTTGTTCCAGGTTTTTCAGGAGAAAGATATTCCTCATCATGGTTTACAGCAGTACGAGGATCATAATGTTCCTCTACTATGTAGTAGGAATGATACTTCCCATCAACCCTAAAATCTGGGTGTTGGTTTTTGCCAACATATACTTTTAGTTTTCCTGTTTTCAATTAATCCTCCTTGAAAAAGTTTTCAAACTGTTCCAGCTGAGCCTTACTGTAAACCTTTTCAATTGGAAGATCCACTTTGTTGCACCAATCAGCAAGAATACTAGGATCAATATAGGCACCCTTTGCTGTACTAGAAGTAAAGTTCTGATTCTTTTCTTTTGAGGAAAGTGAAAGTTTGGCCTGTTCCAATTTTGCTTTAGATTTATCAATCTGTTCCTTTAAGGCTTTTGCTTTTTCTTTGTCACCCTTCTTTTTAGCAAGTTTGATTTTTTCTTCCTTCTTAGCAATGGCCCCTTTCATTTTGGCTTCTCTTTCTTTTAGGGCGGCTTCTGATTCCTTAAACTTTGCTTTACGCTTTTCTTCTGCAACTTTGTTTACACCCTTCTGGTGGTTAAGTCTTCTGGCTACCATCATTGTGGCTTCATCCAAAGCAAGTTTCTTCATTGCAATTGTGGAATCCTTTGTAATTTTATATTTCTTTTCCATTTCTTCCAAAGCAACCTGTGCTGTGTAAGCTGCTACAGCTGTACGAGCAAGTTTTGGAGTAAAGATTCCATCCAGTGAAGGAACAATGTTTGCAACGTATTTTTTTACATCCGATTTATCTGTATTCAGCTGTTTGAACTTTGACCAATGTTCCTCAATTTTTTCTGCATAGACTGTTTCGATTTCTGAAACATCCCTTACTGAATCCTTTCCATAGAAATCAAACTTAATTTTATTTCCAACTCTTTTTACATCCTTTCCCCATACAAGTGAAAGGAGTCCCTTTGTTCCATTTTTGGTTTCTTTCTTTCCACCAATACGAATACCCTTTTCAAAAAGAAAGAATACCGCAATTGTGGTTCCTAAATCATCAATCTTTTTAGAATTGAAATCCTTTTCCAAAACATCAAGAACCTTTTTATAGGATTTTCCTAATTCTGCCCCAGCAGCGAACTTCTTTTCCCTTCCTTCCTTTTTTACTGAGGAACTTGCTCCAAATGCAATCATCTTATATTTGGTATCAAGTACCTTTTTCATTTTTCCATCAGCTGTAGGAATACCTACCAATACATTATAGGTAGCAGCTGCGTGATTGTCAGGGTTCCATTTTACATTCCACTTATAAGGTTTTTCTGTTGTAACACCATCCTCCGTAAAAAGGGCTATTGGAAGGTTTTTACTGTTTGTATTTAAAAGAATGTCTGTAGACATTTTCCAATAACCACTGAGGGGAGAATCACCTCGTCCAAAGAAAAATCCTTCAGGTTCAACCTGCCAACTCTGGAGGGGTTCTTCAATCCCGTTTACAAGTACCCTTCCGTACTTTTCTTTTTTGGCCTTATTTTCCTCAGCTATCTTTTCTTTATTAGCCTTTCTGTAGGCTGCTTTCTTTTCTTTTTCTTCAGCGTACCAATTACGCCATTTTTTAATTTCCTTATCCTGCTCAACAAAGGCAGGAAGTTTAAGGCCTTTTGTTTCAAAAGGAAGGTTTCTTCCTCCAGCTGCTGCAATACATTCAAAGGCTCTCTTTATAAAAGTCTCATCCTGCATACAGGAAAGTTCTGGATTTATTCTACAGAATGCACCAAACATCCTATCAGAAAGTTTATTTGGATCAGCGAAAGGGGGAACTGGAATTCCATCAGGAAATTCAATTGCCTTTATTTCAACTGATTTAAGTGCTTCGAGTTTCATTCATTTACTCCTGGTAAAGTTTTTTATAATATAGGTGAATTTTGGCTCAAAAAATCCTAAAGAGTGTCGAACTTTTTTAGAAAAAATTTAAAAAAAAATTTTCAAATTTGTTAGACAAGTTGTACTTGTTGTACATTTAAATTATCGAATTTATTCGTTTTCTTCTATATATAATCCCGAACTTCTTACTATAATTTATTACGTAAGACACAAAGGTGTCGAAAGGAGTAAAAATGGCATTTTCATTAAATAAGAAAGCAGCCTCTAAAGTTACAACTCCACTTTGGAAAATTGAAAACATTGTGGGAGAAGAGTTTGTAACAATTTTGTTGGATAAACCCATTAGACAGGGTAATGAGAAAGAAATTCAAATTTTAAATTATCTTCAAAAGATGCTAAAGAATAAAGGAATTTATTCTTATGTAATTACATCTGCTCTTAGGGAATATCCTGATATGGAAAAAGTAAGAAAGGGTAGTATAACGGATTTCTATGTGCAGAATGATTCTAAATGGTTTGATGAAGTTATAAAACCTGCAAGAGCAAAAGGAATGAAGGCTGATGTAGTAATTGCATTTGGACCTGCATTTTATCAAATTACAAAAGCCACTGACGTAACAGTTGATGATTTAATTTTCCCATATTTTGAAAATTATGTATATATTGGACATGGCTGGATTGGGGATTATGATTTGTTTGTTTACCCAATGCACAGTTTAGGTGAAATCTTTCAGCCTGGGGACGTGGCCCCACAGTTTGACACAAATATTTATCTTAATAACTGGAAGATGAATTTTATGATTTCTGTTTTTGGTAAAATTGCAAATCATAGATATTCTTTGCCGGATGAGATGGAAGATGTAAAACTTGTTGAAATTGGTGCATCCTATGGAGTGGATAATAAAACAGCGGTAGCAGAAGTTGAAGAATTTTTGAAATCTAAAATGAATTCTGAACTGTGTGCATTCGACCTTGAAACTTCTGGCTTTGCTCAGTGGAAGGATAAAATCAGATGTATTACAATGGCATGTGATTCAATCACAGGTTATTATATCGAATGGAAAATATTTGAAGAGAATCCACATTTGATAAAAATGCTTTCTGAAACTATGAAAAGTTGTACTCATAGAATTACTGTAAACGGAAAGTTTGATATTAAGTTTCTTTGGGTAAATGGTCTTGACCTTGATGTTGAGGTAACAGAGGATGCAATGACATTGAGCCATGTTCTTTGTTCAGGAAGAAAGAAAGGTTTGAAGACAATGACTTATTATTGGACCCCTTTCGGTGGATATGATAATGAGTTGGATAAGTATAGGGATTCTTTGAAAGCAAAAGGAATTAAGGATCCTTCTTATTATGATATCCCTAAAAAGATTCTTTTCCCATATGCAACTATGGATGCAGTAATGACTATTAGAGTTTGGAAAGCAGCCGTAAAGAGAGTTCATTGGTTCGATGAAAACTTCCCAACCGAAATTCCAATTAAGTATACAGGAGAACATGCAAGTAATTCTTGGGAATGGTATCGTTATATTATGATGCTATACAAAGTTATTTGTAAAATGGAATATGAGGGTCTCTGTGTTGATGAGGAAATTGTAGAAAGACACAGACAAGTATTTATTGATGAAATTAATGATTGTAGAAAAGCACTGAATGATATTTTTCATTGTGGTGAAGATTATGACTTTGGATCAGCCGTTAAACTAGGTCAGTTGTTGGAGAAAGCCGGTTGGAGTTGCCATGGTAGATCAGTACACGGAGAGTATTCTACATCAGATGCTTGTTTTACAGAATGGGCTAGAGAAAACAGACCAGGTGTAAAAGAACTTATCAAATTCAGGGCAGCCAACAATGCTTTGAGAACTTATTTAGGTGTACTTGAAACAAAAGTAGATCAGAAAAAAGGTACTGTAAGAAAAGAGTGGACAGGTTGGCCACAGTATATTGTTCATCACCCAGACGGAAGTGCAAGAATTCATTGTAACTTTGGTGTTTGTGCAGCTGAAACCTTCCGTATGATTTCAAGGGAACCCAACTTGCAGAATGTACCTACAAGATCTTTGGAAGGACAGATTACTAAAATGTCATTCACTGTTCCTCCGGCACCAATGGTAACAATCATTGCAAAGGATCATCCAAATCTAAAAGATTTTGAAGTAACCCAGTTGGGAGTAATCAATACAGCAAGGGGTTATGTAGCTGCCTTAGCCGTAACAAGAGATGATAAAATTGTAGATGTTGGTGAAGAAACTGTTCTTGAATGGGATGAGTGGACATCTAAAGAAATTGAGCCAATTGGTATTGAAACAATGTGGGCAAGAAAAACTCCTAGCTATGAAAATAAGTTTGAACACATAGATGGAGAAAATATTTCGATAGATATAGATTATTACAACAAGAAGGCAGGTAAGTTGTGTTATTTGATGATGACACAGGATGCTGCCTCTCTGGAGGCTCGTGTAGCCACATCTGACACAGCTTTGAATCCACAGGGTATTGATAAAACACTTGCAGCTGTATATGATCCAAATTCAGGATTCGGTGAAGACCTACACTCTATGACTTCATTCAATACATTCGCAAAATCTACAAACATGCAAATAAATGAGATTGTAGATGAAAAAGGTAAAACTTGGCTTTGTGTTGATGTACAGAATCTTTGGGTAATGAGAGACAATAAGCCAATGTTAGTAAGTGGAACAGAATTGAAGGAAACAGATAAAATTGTTGGATACGAAGAAGACTTTGTAGAAAATGATTTTACTCCAGAAAAGATTCAGGAGTTGATAGCCTCTTAATCGAAAAAGACCTATAATATTAAGAAGGAGTACAAAAAATTGAAACAGTTTATTTCACATGAAAAAATGAGAGCTGACGCTTACAAGTTGGCTCATAAAATGTTTTTTGAAGACCATTTTGTACCTGATATCATTTACACTGCATTGCGGGGCGGAGCTGTTCTTTCCAATTGCATCTCAGAATACTTTAAACTTGTGCTTCCAAAGGACCATAAACCAATTCTTTATGCAGGTGTAGTTGCTCACTCTTATTCAGATTTTAGTATTGGGGTTGCTGGCAACGTAAAGATTGATGGTTGGACATATTCTCCTGATTGGTTGAGGCCAGGTGACAAAATTCTTTTGGTGGATGACCTTTGGGATTCAGGACAGACTTTGATTGCTTTGGAAAAGGCTTTACTTGCAAAAGGTATTGAAAGAAAAAATCTTAAAGTTTGCGTTCATGACTATAAGGTAAGGAATGATTTGAATGTAAATTATGGAGCTGCATATGTTCCTGATTATTACAAAAACCTCATTAAGGTAAATTCAAAGGAAGAAAATCCCTGGATCCATTATGAGAGCCATGAACTAGTTGGTTTGACAAAAGAGGAGAGATCAAAACTTTATACAGATTTTTCAGGGGATTGTCCTACTGTAATTGATCCTGAATTGAAAAAAGTACTTGATGATGCTTTTGGGGATGAGGAATGAAACCAGGAGAAAATAAAGTACTATTACAATTAATTGACCCATTCTTTATAGATGGATTGGGCCAAGTATTAACTTATGGTGCTAAAAAATATCAAACTGGTCCAGGTTGGAAGAATTTAGAAAATCCAATCTTTGAAACAGAGGGTAGTGTGATGAGGCACTGGAATGAATACAAAAAGGGTAACTTTTATGATGAAGAAAGTGGGTTACCCCATTTGTATCATTGTGCCTCCCAACTGATGATTTTAATGCAACTTCTTAGGGAAGAAGAAACTAAAAAGGAGAAAAATAAATGAAGAGTATTCTTGGAAGTGTGTTTGTAACTAAATAAAATATTAGCAGGACAACGGAAGCTGTCACCTTCCGCTGAAAAAGTCACATTGCAGCTTTTTCTAACTGCTTTTTAATTGAACTATCCTCTACTTTTTAAGTTTTTCGGATGCATTATTTTTAAGATTCTTTTCTTTCCACATATTTTTAGATTTCTCAGAAATAAGTTTTCTTCTTTTATCCGTAAAACCTGCCTTTCTAATTTCAATTTGTTTTTCTCTCCATTCTTTATCATTTTTCCACCTTTCTGATGTCTTTCTCCCCATTTCTTTTAACTTCTCAGGATCCCTTTTCAAAATTCTTCCTTTTATCCAACCCTCTTTTAGATAATTTTCTAGTTCCTCCTGCTTTACCATTTTCTTTTCAGAGTTATCCTGGTTGTGAATGTGCACATAACCTTTTAGTGTTTTTTCCAATCCAGCAGATTTTCTTTTGTTATAGGCCAAAAGACCCTCTATATTAGATTTAATTCCTTTCTTTTTTCTAGTTTCATAGACTCTCCTATACCTTTCTTTCACATAGTCTTCCCCATAAAGATCCCTAAGTGTTTTTCCTTTAATCCAATCCTGATTCATTCCACACCTTCCTGGCTTAAATCCTTCAGGGCAAACTTTAGCTTTTACATTTT
>ODAI012719489.1_pt1 | contig 18345 bp, 12 predicted proteins | sample 1539321 | NCBI WGS metagenome assembly ODAI01 (sample SAMN02144231, study PRJEB22623) | gut metagenome | biome: sheep rumen | host: Ovis aries | place: New Zealand | reverse complement strand
GGTGCGGCACATTTGCCGCACATCGTCCACGCAGATGTCGCGTAGCCGCGTCACGTTCGTTACCTTGCCCGCGACGCCCCGCCCCGTACCCTCGAAGAAAAGGCAAAGGTTCATTGCAACAAATTCCAAATATTAGAAAACATGTCCCCGTAGTACACCACACATCTATGTTTCATCTATCATTTGAATCAGCCGATTCGCCCACGCAACCGCCTCGTCAACAGATGCAAGAACCGGGAGCGACAGCTTCTGTCGTTCATAAATGGCATCCCAGTTAGCCCCCTTCACAACCTTAGTCGGCCATCCTGGACAATCCTTACCGCGAAAGATGCTTCTGCAAATAGTCTTGACCCGCTGCAAGAACACCTGCTCACGCTGCATGATCAATTGGAGATCAATAAGATCGTGCGCACGTTCAGATCCGACACAACAAACACCGCGAAGCTTCTGGGCAACCTGATGATCAAGTTTCATTGCATATACAGGTTCTGGATCAGGAAACCCAAGATCGCGGAAAAGCGCTATCGTTTCCTCGTTGGGCATGATCTCGTCAAATTGATCTGCACATCCACAGCTCGCCTTTGTAATTTCAAGCGAGACCGAACACCACGGCTGGTTCCTATACTTGAGGCGGACCCTGACAGGTTGCATGATATAGTCAAAGGGAACACCCCGTGGGTTTGCCTGCGGAAGAATATCGCATTCGCCTGTGAATCCGCTCCATCCTGTCGCCAACCGACGCTTAAAGCCTGACAGAAACTCTTCAAGTCCTATTTTTCGCGTCATGTCGAAATCCATCGTGTAGCGGGAATCGGCGCTGCCATAGCGGAATCGAAGGGAACTACCACCCTTGACGCCTGCGCCCGGGCCAAGCAACTGTCCAACAATCGCGTTAGCCATCGTCATGCGATCCGCAAGGGCGCGTTCATTGTCATTGCCCGCCCGGCGGACAATCGCCAGTTCAAGCATATGTTCATTATGGGGTACTTTAGGCATGCCGTCTGATTTCCATTGAAAGCTGTTCAAAATCTTCTTTGAAAAGTTTGCCAGTCCGGTAAGCTTCTTCCGCTGCATCATAGAGCCGATCTGACATCATGGTGCCAACACACGAGCGAATTGCATCAAAAGGCTTTTCAATCATCACACCGTTGTAATTCATTGGTTGATACTTCGGCGAACGGATTTCAACCTTGATTGATTGAGGCAGCCGACGTCGACACCTCACTGGAACCGCAACACGGAGCGTTCGAACATCTACAGAAGGAGAAAGCCTGAGATATGCAAGCACCGACTCGCCACAAAGATAAGCCTTTGGGCCAACCAGCGCCACGGCATTAGCAAACTGGTCATCTTCTGAAAAAGGGTACTGTGTCGTACGGTAGACTCCGTGTCCAAGCTTAAGCATCCTGCCAATCTTGACCCAACGAGCCAGATCCTTGCCCTTGACGCCTAATCCGATAGCGGCAGAATAAGTCACAATCCCATGATTCTCTGTTGAAAGAGAGTATATTGCATCAAAATTCATGTCAATAGTATACCATTATTGGGTAAGTATTGTCAAATACACTGGCATCAATCTCCAAAAGTTTACTATAAAAGGGAAACTTTTGGCAGACATGTAGAAAAGACTCGCCGCGCCCGTTTCACCGCCCGCCCAGAAACAGCCGCCTCGCGCGTTTTCTACCCGCTTCCAAGGTCATTCAAAGGGTTGAAATCGCGGAAAGCCTTGTAAAACGCGCGTTTCGCGGGGTTTGTCCCCGCAAAACCTGTTATCAATCGGCGTCAAACTGGGCAGAGGAAAATTCGCCGACTGTAACATAAGGAGACTTGGCAGTCAACGGTTCTCCGAAACGAACGCAATTCTCAAAGCGCAGGTTGGAAACGGCTTCAGACGGCGAACGGCCTTTTGCATGGACAATGCCATGGAACGCGCCTTTAACGCCATCGACTGTCATTCGCCGGAAGGTTACACCGTCGACGGAACCGCCCGTCTTGTAGAACTCCCTCTCCACCTTGCCGGAATACGGGTCGCTGCCGGAGCCAATCCGGAAGCACCGCGTCAGCCTCGGCTCCGCAATGACGAGCGGCATGTCCGTTCCATCAGACCGAACATGCAGGTCCTCGAAGAGAACATCTGATATCTTCAGCCCATTGGACGGCTGCAGCCAAACAACCGCATGGGCCCATTCATGACCAACGGGAAGGCTTCTGTGCGAATAGGCGTGAACGTAGATGTCGCGAAAGGTCAACCGGCGGAATGCCGACGCGTTCGACTCAAAGCCTATGCGGAATACATTCGCGCTGTCAACCCACAACGTGCAGTTCTCGACAAGAATGTCCTCGCATGGCGAACGCTCTGCCGGAGGGCGGAAGTCCATGCCCTTGACGGCAATGGCGTCGTCCTGTGTACGGACAAAGACATCGCGGATCGTCGCCTCGCTCGTGTTCATCAAGTCAATGCCGTCGTCGTTGATGATGTTTCCGGCGCAGAGACGCACGTCCTCGATGAGCACCTTCCGACTCTGGGATACGGCAAGCGTCCAGTGATACGGCTCCGTCAGCGTAACACCGCGCACGACGAGGTTGGTGCAGTGGTCGAAATAGGTGAAGAACGGGAACGGCCCCTTGCACTTCGGATAGTCGGCACCCGTCAGAATACCACGCCCCGCCACTGTGATATCGCGCCCTCGCGCATACAGGCCGCCGTACACTACCGCCCCTCGCTCAAGATAGAGCGTCTCTCCGTCCTTGAGCGAGATTCCTCCCGCATGGTGTTCGCCAGGCCCGAACCACTTCACCTTCGGGTCGTTGCGGTCTGGAACATCCGTTTCCGGCGCGTCGCCGAACAGGACGAGTACGCTTTTGCGACGGTCGGGGTCGAAGATTCGGCGAAACGGCTTCTCTGCCACGAAACGTTCCACAACGCCGCGAGGCGATGTCACGACAACCTGCTCGCCGCCCGCCACCTCGAACGATCCAAAGGCATAAGGGGCCCACACATCGGCAGGGCACGTCCGAAGCGGAATCTCCCGCCCATCGACGGAGACCCGCCAGCCCATGTCGGCGGACGCTGCGTTGACAGCGACAAGATGCGGCGCGAGAGCGTCCATCCAGATGTCGTATCCTGCGTCGGTTGGATGAATCTCGTCTGCCATGAGCGACTTCGGCACCCAGCCCGACTCATCGACCAGCTTGTCGTTGAAATCCACCCAGACGAGCTTTCCGTCCTCCTTGGCGAATTGCCTGAGCAACGCGTTTGTCTTGTCGTTGCGCGACCTTGCCGCCGCATGTCTGGTAGAATCAGCAGAGCATCCCCTTGGAAAGATCGGATGCAGAATCACCTTCGCCGTTGGCTGCCGACTGCGTATCCCCGCGACAATCTTCTTTACACCCTCCGCAACTGCGGCGGGATCGGAGTCGTTTGCCGAGTTGTTGTTGGTTCCGATCATGAGAACGACGCACTTTGCGGTGTAGCCGTCCAGCTCGCCATGTTCCATCCGCCAAAGGACGTTCTGCGTCTTGTCGCCGCCATAGCCAAGGTTCAAGACCGTGCGCCCCTTGGTAAACTTCGCCCAGCTCTTGGGGTGCTTCCACTCCCAGAAGTGCGTTATGGAGTCGCCGAGCATTACGACGTCAACAGTCTTTCCCTTGAATCCCTCGATGAGACGATGACGGCTCAGGAACCTGTTCGCCCACCAGTAGTCGCCGAAAAGACCGGGATCCCGCGTCGGGTCTTTCGTCCGGCTCTCCATCCGCGAAACAGCGGATACGGGGCTTTCGTCGGCGACGCATTCGACGGGCGCAAGCAGCATAGCCGCAACGCCGATTGACAATAATTTCCTCATGGGCATCGACACGACCGCGGATCCCGCTATCTGACAAAGATGATAGTGCCTGGCGCGACATAGGCCGGCAAGTCGCCAACAAGCGTGAGACCGTTGAACGCGCCACCATTTGCGTCCGCCGCCGCAAATGTGCCGGTGATTACGCCGTTCCCGTCGGACATGACGTCAAAGCGGGTCAGCATCTTCGTCGCACCCAGCGACCATGTCTCCTCCACGCCCTTCGTTGCGCCGTCCAAAGTGAACGCGGCGTTGCCAGTCGCGTCGCCCTTCGCGGAGTAGAGCCAAAGCGTGTATGGTTCATTCTTCTTGAGATTGCTGATAGCGAAGGTATAGGTGTCACTTGTGTCGGACGACGAGACGTAGTTGTTCAAGAGCGTGGAAGCCCCGCCTCCGGCGACCGTCGCAATAGCCGCGCCAGAATCGCGCACGATAGTGACGGCCGCGTTTCGTTTGGTCAGTCCGTCAGCTTCAAAGCAGCCAATGTTCTTGGCACTCTCTGCTTCTCCAATGCGAAGCGCATTCCACTTGTTCCAATCGCTCCATCCCTCACGCCCGACGCCCGTATAGGCGGAGAATCGGCCTGTTGAATCCGACGCGCTGGTGATGTCTATGTTGACCACGCTCGGCACCGTCTCGCTTTCAATGGCGTAGCAGACGCTCATGCCCGTGCCGTCGCTCCAATTACTAGTTCTCGGCGCAAGCACCGCGTCCAACGCATCATCCGCCTTGAGCCACAGGCGATCGCCGTCGAGAACCGCCTCACGAGGGTATGGGTTGCTCATATCGCCGTCAACAGAAACGATTTCCGCCGCCGCAACATATCCCATGGCCAGGAGGTTGAGCTGAACCCCGTCAACTTGGGCTTTGTGCCAGGTAAGGTCCCTAACGTATGCGCGGGCGTGATAGATGCCATCCGCAGGAACCTTTGCGCGAACGACAGGGGACTTGCTACCGCTGTCGTTGGGATGTGCAAAAAGCTCGTTCGGCGACATCTTGTAGAACTCACTTTGATCTGCCGAAACATGGTTTGCAACGCCGTTTGTTGCCACCATGACACGCGGAAGGCCACCGTCAGACGCCGCCCCGTAGCCGAAATAGTCGTTCCCATTGGAAACCTTCTTAAAGGCGTAGGGCATGGTTGTGAACGCCCCTCCCACCGAGGAGCAACTTCCAACGTCCCAAGTCGCGCCGCCACCGAGAGCGTCAGCGAAGGGATGCGCAGGTTTGGTTGCGCTTGCCCAGTCCAGCGCTGCCAAAGAAGGACCGGCATCGTATACGTCGGCCTCACGACGGAAGATTGCCGAGATGCACGTCGAATCCGAGTAGTAATTTGTGTTTGGCGAAATGACGATGTCGATCGGCTCATTTGCCGCCACAAGGCGGGGGCTAAGCGTGAAATGCGCCGTGGCGTTCCAGTTTTCAGCGGCGACGACACCATTAGTCACAGGCTTCTCGGAAATAAGCAAATAGGCCATCACACCGTCTGAACCATTTTTCTTTTCGTTTGCAATGTCGCGAATCACGATGGACGCGGAATACATGCCGCTCCGAGGAGGACGGAACCGAAGCGTCGGCCAGTTTACAAAATCACTGCTGGGATGCGCGACAAGCATCTGCGACGCAACTTCGCTATCATTGATGGAGTTATGATTCACGCATATATATGGAAGCGTATTTTCACTCGACGTGCGGAAACCTTTCGTCGTGGCAACCCCACCACGATCATACGGAACGAGGAGTCGCCAAGCCATCTTCGTCAAGTTGCCAGGTGCCCATGCCAGGAATTCCGCAGGGGAAGCCGATTGATCGTTACCAGAGTCGCGAGCACCGGAAGTATCAACAGAGAAATAGTGCCACATGCCGAGCGTGTCCGTACCGAACGGGTTGAGCAACGAATTGGTCATGTTGTTCGCCATGGCGAGCCCCGCATCGTAGAATCCCCCTTCGGCCTCCTTCGTCACAAACACCTTCAGCCCTGTAGCGTCGCTGTTGTGTGCACCAAATGCTGCACCAAATGCGCCAACCGAGAAGTCAAGCGTCTCGCCTGCCGCCATCCATCTAACCGGCATCTGCAAATCGAAACGACGCGTCAGATAATTCGCATCGACGCCATTTTCATAGTTCTCTAACCTGACAACTCCTTTCATATAGTAAGCGTTGTTGACCAAGAACCGTATCTCCGCACCGGCGTACTCGTCAAGCGCACCACCCCCGTTCACGTCGTGCGCAGTCAGGAAAGCCGAATACCAGCCATCCTCCGGCACGGTAAACCGCAACAAGACAAAATGGTATCCGTCACTAGGATTGCCGGGATGGACATAGAACTCGTCTGCATCAATCGGCTCGGCGAAAGCGGTTGTGCCATCAGTAACACCGTCCCTTGTCGCCGCACCAGTCGTGTTGACATGGATGAACGGCGAGCCTGCTCTGGAGGCGGTTCCGCCAAAGCCCTGGTATATGCCGCTACTGACGGACTTCCCGAACGCCTGCGTTTGGGTGGCAAGTTTGTCGTTTGCTCGCAGATACTGCCACTTGCCGCCGTTCTCGTCTGTGTATATCTCGCCGTTTACACCGACGGGGGAGCCGGAGGTGATGTTCTGGCGCAGTGCCTTGCCGCCATCATACACCACCATACCGGGCGAGCCTGGGTCGGCTATTGCTTGAAGTGCAACCGCCGTGCCGACGACTGCCGCAAGAAACAGCGACAGGCTTTGCCTATCGCGCATTGTGCAAGGTGATATTTCTGGTCTCATGAATTTCTCCTTTTCTTAGCATGTATGTGTATTGTTCACAAAACCGCCCGCTTCGCGTTGAACAGCACCTCGAACACGGCGACATCGTTGGGACCGAGGCGGATGCAGTCGGGTGAAACATCACCTCGCCATACGCGTCCGAGGTTGCCATTGATTTTCACAGGGCAAGCGATTTCCACGGGATTGTAGTTGACGGCAACAACGACTATGGCTCCGTCAGGTGCCTTGTGCTCGGTAAGTCCGACATTCGGGCAAAATTCGGACTTTTCGACGATGCGCTTCACACCAGCGATTTTCGCAGCCTCGCGATAGACAAGGTAAAGGGGATTAATCCCTTCCCCAAAATACGCCCCTGTGCCGAGAAAGCTCTCTCTCTCTATCGCCGCATTCACAAACATGACCCGCCCCTTGCCATAGTTAGCGATCGTCACCATCGCATCGCCGTTCTTCTCAACCCCGATGGACTTACTTTCCCTCGGCAAAACGCGTATCGTCGACGAACGTTTTACGCGAATAGCGCGGCCCGGGAACGCAGCGAGCTCGAAATTCAGTTCCGACGGCGCATCCTTCGCGGAATAATCAAGTTCATTGCCCGTCGCCTCGCGAAAATTAGCAAGCGCCATCCTGTCCCCCTTCGTGACAAGCAGCGTCGCACCGCCATTCACATTGGACAGAACTCTTCGCCATGCATCGACTGAATATGCATCATATCCCTCGCCCGACGGCATGATGTAAAAACCCGATTCCGGCAAACCCCCTTCTGCACCGACAAACTCGATGTCGAATCCAGCCTGCCGCGACAATGCAAAAGCACCGAACGACTGCGGAAATGCCGCGCCTCTCTCGCTCGCAAGACAAACGGCGTCGATGCGCCGTTTCGGGAGCTTCGCATGCGGAAACGTCTTGAGGAACATGGAGAAGTCGTGCATTTCCTTCAAGACTGGCTTTTCGCGGTAGTCTTTTCCCAAAAGACCGAGGTCGCACTCTACCGCTGTCCAAGTGTATGGAGGAAAATCAAGATGCCCATAGTCAAATGCACACCACCAGACGAATGCACCAAGCCCATTCGCCCACGATGTGAAAAGCGCATTGCGAACATTTCCCGCTGCCCTTGTCTCGGAACAGACGTTGCGCCCCATGTCGCCCGCCTCTTCGGGGAAGCACGGCCGTCCCGAAACACCCGCGTAGAAAAGCGACTCCGCAGAGGCATGAAGTCCGTTTCTGAGCGAGTTGAACGGCTCATAGTTCATGTCAGGAGTCCAGAGAGGATATGGATGAGTCGTAAGGACATCGACAAGTTCGCCTTGGTCGCGAAGGTTCCATGTGGCATTTGGGCTGGACGCAAGGGAATGCATTCCGCCGACGACAGGACGCGAGGAATCTTCAAGACGAATCGCCGAGGAAATTTCGTACAGCCACGACCACGCCTCTGATCTGGAATCCGTCTTGCCGAGGCAGTTGCATTCGTTACCGAGATCCCACGCAGCGATTGCTGCGCAATCTTTTGTCTCCCGCACAAAGTGACGGACGAACCTTACCTCCCACATCCGCGCCGTAGGATCTGTTACAAGGTTCAACCTTTCAAGCGCAGGTGGCGCAAAAAGCCGTCCGCTCATCCATCCTGTCAAAAGGCCGACAACGAGCTTCATGTTGCGCCGCTCCGCCATGCGGCAGAAATCGCGGAAACGCCGCATCATCTCGTCGTCAACGCAAGCAGGATTATTGAGCGGACCGTCGTTCTGCGCCCACTCACGGAACGTCCCCGCCCACTCATAGCGAGCGGTAAGCGGCTGGAAGTCCGGCCAGAGAGGAAATATGCGAAGAACGGATATCCCATTGTCGGCAAGCGCGTCAAGATCCTTCTCGACTTGCGCGGCATCCCATCGGCTCCACATCTTCATCCCGGCATGCGACGCCCAATAGTTGCAGCCAATACGAAACTCGCCGTCAGAGGGGAATCGCGCATTGCCGCACAGAGGCAGTACACCGACGACAATCGCCGTCATGATGAAAGCTCTCATCACGTGCTTCATTTCTTGAACGCCTGCAGCGCCTTGTCGCGGAGCTTGCGGAAGTCGCACTTGTAGGGGCGCTCGGTCTCCATGCCGGGTCGGTCGAAGCTCTCCGCGAACTCCTTGAGAAGCGCGTCGAGAAGCTCGGTCTTACCGGCCTCGCGGAGCGCCGTCAGGAGCCGCCAGTCCTCCCACGCCTCGCGCATGTCCTCGTATTCCGGCGCAACGGCGACGCCGTTTTCGAGCGGTAGCGCCATCTTCGTCTCGTAGCCGTAAATGCGCCAGGTGCGGATGTCCCACGGCGTCCCGCCGGTCGGCCAGTAGTAGCACCACCAGGCGTAGCCGTTCATGCCGTAGCGGAAGCTCGACCACGCGATCGACCGCCCCGCGCGAGCCGCCGGGTGCGCGTACTGCGCGTTGACGCGCCTCGGCTTCGTGAATAGCTCCCCGCGCTTGACCTTGTCCTCCAAATGCGAGCGATATGGAACGGATACATCCACGTAGTCGTTGTACCACGAACAGAGCCGGTTCGTCATCATCGTGGCGTCCGCGAAGCCCGTGCGCATCCAGAAGCTTGGATTGCAGAAGACGGAGACGGACGGGTGGTTTGTCTTCACATGCTGGGCCATCTCCCCGGCGACCTTGGCGTTGCCGGGGCCAACCTCGTCGGGCAGGTCGAAAACGACGCGCTCCGGCGGAATCCCCATCGCCCCGGCCTTCGCCAGCGCCCGCGCGACGCTTTCGTCGAGATGTTTCCTGTGCGCGTCCGTCAGCTCCTTGACGCGATGGCCGTAAACGTCGTGGAAGAGCTGCCCGTCGCTGATGAGCGACATGAACCAGCTGTTCGGACGCTTCTTCATCGCGTATTCGAGCTTCGTACCCTTCGCCGGCATGCGCCACTGCGTGACGCCGAGATCGACGACGGCCTGCGCGTCGCGCTCGAAACGCGTTTTCGACTCAAAAGGGAACTGCGGTGTGAACGGTCCCCATGCGTAGACCCACACTGGCGGGTCGGGAAGCGTGAGATCGACTACGTCGACGGCGAGCGGCAACCGCGCCTTCCCCGCGACAAGAACGCCGCGACGAGTCCCCGGTTTCGCTCCATCCGTCTTTAGTCGCAGCATCACTACGACGGCCTCGCCGGGGCGGAGCGGAATGGCGGACGGGAATCCGCGCACCTGCTCGCGGTTCACGACATGCCGCGCGAGAATCGACTCCGAGGGCTTAGATTCCGCGCCAAAGAAGGGCAGAACACCGTAGCGGTCCTCGAACATCTCCTCCGGGACCTCCCCCTTGATCTTGAGGTCGAAGATCTCCTGCTCCGAGAGCTTGCGCTTGTTCTCGCTCGTGCGGATGATGCCGCCAACGAGCAGTTCCGCCGACACGCCGTCCCCAAGCCCCTCGACGGCCACCGCGACTTCGTTCGTCCCTCGCGTGGCGTTCACGATGGCGAAATAGCGCGCCTCGGTCTCGTTCCGCGCCATGCGGAGCGCGAAGGATTCCGGCGTGCGGCCGAGAACCGGCGACGCGATCCGGTCTGGGAAGGCGTCGAGCGCGACGATTTCGACTCCCGCCGTCGAAGCGGCGGCGAAGGCGTCGAACTTCGCCGCGTCGTAGCGCGTCTTCGTGTTGCCACGGATCGACTGCGGAAACTTCCACGAGCAAGTGGCGGGACGGACATCCTCGGGGTATTCCTTCGAGACCTCGCCGTCGCCCCAGGCCAGCACTTCGTCAAGCCACGTCGTCGGCCCGGCCTTTGTTTTGAAAGACACGCGAAGATAGCGACCCTTTCCCGGCGCTTCGGGGCGGATTCGCGTCAGCGCGTTAGAACAGGGAGCTTCCGCGAAGACCATCCAGTTCGTGCCGTCCGCAGAGACCGAGAGCGCCGCCGACGCGTTCGGAGACCTCGAGGCAACGAGATCGACCTCGCCGAAGGAGCAGGGGCGCTTGAAGTCGAAGATTGCGACGATGGGTTTTCCGCCCGTCATGCCGACGGGGCGATGCCAGCCGCCCGGGGCGTCGCCGTCCAGCAGACGGCGGCCGAAGACCTCCCTGTTGTCGCCCATAATGTCGGGCGGGTCGGTGGGCTTTGACTCGTAATCGTAGGTCACGCCCGTCCAGACGCGCTCGCCCCACCAGCCGACGTTGTCCGTGAGCAGTTTGCCCTGCGGCGCACCGGTGTCATCCCACTGTCCGTTGAACCAGCGAATCGGCTCGGCGGCTGTCGCGCAGAGAATTGCGAGGGTCGTCACAACGGCAAGAAATGAAAACCTGACCAAACGCGATCTGTCCATGCTTGACACGCTCCTTCTTCGGTTTTGATGTTGAGAGTATTATATAGCATCAACCATGAAGACACAATCTACCCTTTAGGATAGAGGGGCTTACGAATTTAGAGTGCCTTGAATTTGAAAACGCGCAGAGGCTGGTGACAGTATTTTTAGGCAATGTTGCATGATGAAGACTATCCTCCTTTGTCGAATAGTTTACAACATTTTCCCCCGTTCCGCCATCTATCCCAAAGGATAGGGGGGTACACCTACGGCTTGAGGCAGCCAAGGGGAACGACATACACCCCGTCAGGCCGGCGGAAAGCGAACTTCGTCCCTGTTAGAACCATCAGGAACGATGGCTTGCCCATGCGTGCTTCATCGATACGTCCGGCCATCTTGGTGAGATTAGTCGCCGCCTCGTCAATTCTGCTGCCTCCAAGCTTCACCTCCACGCCGCCCCACCTACCGTCCGGCAACGACACGACGAGGTCGACTTCCAGCCCGTAGCGATCGCGGAAATGGGAAACCTTGCCATCCATCGTCTGCGCATAGACCCGAAGATCGCGACAGCACATCGACTCGAAGAGAAACCCCAGCGTTATGATGTCGCGCATAAGGCCGTCAGGGTTTGCGCCAAGAACCGCCGCAGGTATTGACGGGTCAGAGAACTGCCGCTTCGCCGCAGTCCTTACGGCAGTCCTCGACCGCAACGCTGGAGACCACGCCGGCGTATCCTCTATCACGAATATCTTCCTCAGCGCGTTCAGATAGTCGGCAACGGTCTTGTCCGACGCAGTGCAGTCATTGGCGCACATGTCGTCTATTATCGTCTGCTGCGTGGCGACCGAGGAGACATTGCGGGCAAGAGACTTAAGCAGATGCATGACGCGCTCCGGGTTGCGCTCCACGCCGTCAACGCGATGTACATCCTCCTCGACTATGGCTTTGACATAGTTGCGGGCAATCCTCAATGCGGGATTGCCGGAAAGGAATATCGACTCTGGCCACCCGCCGCGGCAGATAAGTCGCGCGATGTCAGGAATGGACAATTCGCATGTAGCGGGAGCGAAGCCCTTTCCGTCGAAGAGGTCGCCGAGGGAGACCTTGCCGTTGGAATCGCCAGACTCCCAAAGCGACATCGGGCGCATGAGCAATCGCGTGATGCGTCCAGTTCCCGTGTGCCGACGTTTCAGTTTCGGGTTTTCCTCGCTGTCATCGTCAGGAGGCACAGCCGAACCAGTAAGGATAAAGTGACCCATCCCGCCCCTCCTGTCAACGGCAAACCGAACGGCATCCCAGAGATTTGGCGCAACTTGCCACTCGTCAATCAAATGCGGCTCTTCGCCTTCAAGGAGCATCGAAGGCATTGTCTCGGCCATCTGAAGATAATTGTCCGCCATGTCCTGGTCTTGCATGTATACAATGCTATGGGCAACTTGCTCCGCCGTGCGCGTCTTACCGCACCATTTGGCACCTTCAACCAAAACAGCACCAGCTGACAGAAGCTCCATCTGCAACAGTTTATCCGCTATTCGCGGTCTATATTCATTTCGTGCCATAGGACCTCATTATATTGCATAATTTCTGTAATGATGGGGATATTATATCATAATCACCCCAAGGCTATCAATCCCCATTCCGTCATTTGACTGCTTTTCATTCCGTCATTTGACCATCGTTCACTCCGCCTTTTGACTGTCTTCTACTCCGTCTTTTGACTATCTTCGCTTCTAAAAAGAAGAACCTCTAAAACGTACAGTTGAGAAACACCGAAAAATTTTTCATCGAATATCCATAAAGTATTTTTGTCCAAAAGTCAACGACGTCCGCCGCTTTGGACAAATTTGACGATAATGCGATTATGGTGCGGACGAAATATTCCTTTCCCCGCTCACTCTGCCCGAGTGAAGTACGGCAGACGCGAGAGCGGCGTCTTGACCGTCACCTATCTCAAAGAACGGGGTAGGCAGATACGCGAAAGACGCTGCTGTATTACTGAAAGTATCTGCTTATACACTTTGCTTGGAAATCTTGCATTGCATTCATCGGCCAAGCGAGACGCGGCGGGAACAATTCTCTTCGCAATGTTGTCGAGCCTGCCGAGAACCAGCTTATGACGATACCAACGGCGATTTTACTGCTTGGAGATTCCCCAATTTTACTTTGGGCTGCCGAATCTTTGCGACCCCTTGCGGCGAAGCGAACTGCGCAACTTAGTCCTGATTTATGGCATCGTAGAGAGCATCTACGCCATTCGCAAATTCGATGTCACAATACGCTGCCAGCTTCGAATTCGGTTCAAAGCACAAACGAGTATCGGGATCTGAAACCAACTTGAACAGTTCCGAGCTAAACACCTTGCGGTAGGCTGAATCATGCGAAAGAGAATAGCGCGACATGACATGGCGCGTCAAACCTACGACACAAGACGCAATCGCATGTCTGACACGGTCTTGCGTCATACGTACTCCCTCCAATCAACGATCTCCATCTTCTTCACAAGTCTGTCCGCAGCACTTTGGTTTCCGATATAAAGCTGCACGCCAAGTTTGTCTACATCAAGGACACGAAGCAACATACGCTTTGCATCATCTGTTCCAGGATTTCCATACGTCCCGTCGTAATAGTATTTCAAGGCCATATTCGTGTCATCATCCGCTGTCGGGCCGATTACAACATCAAATTCATGCGGCACTCCATTTGACGGGCGACATAGAAGGATAAAATTCAGCCACTCCAAGTCCGCCGATGAAAACACCTTCACACGAAGAGTTTTCAGAACCTCTGCATCGATTTCAATGCGATAGAGGGTTTCGCTAAGAACGCCATATGACCGATCCCTGCGACGACTTACCGATTCGCGAAACTTCTTGTGCATCATGCCGACGGCCTGAGAAGCCGAAAACGACATGTAGAACCCGCGCCCGAAATCCTTTCGCCCGCGGCCCTTCGTCACATCTATGCGATGAAAGGCAACAGCTGATCCGTGAAAGAAAGCATCAGGCAGCGTGGGCAATAAATTCATCGAGTTCATCAGCCATCTCCGTTTCGGTCATCGGATCAAAGATATCTGGACACTCCGAAATGAACTTGACGATGCCGAATTTGCTGTCAAGAGCAAGAAACTCCATGCGCGACAGATTATGCCGCCGCATATACGCATCCGTTGCCAGATACATCAGGAAGATAGTGTTGTTGAGACGTTTTTCACTCATGACACCGCATATTATAGCATAATTGTCTCGCCGTCTGGCGCAATTCTGAAGAGGAAAGTTGGCCACTTTTAGCATCTGGCATTAACACTACTTGGTGTCATTGCGCTGCAAAGTGCGGCAGCCGCGAGAGCGGCGTCTTGACGGTGATGCGGGCGGGGCCAGTGAAGACCTCGCCGTCGTCCCCGAGCCAGCGGCCGGCGGGGAGGCGGACTTCGCGCGTTTCGGCACCCTTCTCCACCTGCGGCGCGACTATGAGGAAGTCGCCCATGGCAAATTGATCCTTGACCGCAGAGTAGCCGTTTCCGGGAAACGCATACTCCATCGCCCGCAGCATCGGCTCTCCGCTCTTAGCGCATTCGCGGGCAAGGGCGAGGATGCGCGGCGAGAACCTCTGGCGAAGATCCACCGCCGCCTTGACGAGCGCAAGATGTTCTTTGTCGAGGACGCGCCACGGAGCGACGGAGAACTGCATCATCGGCGAGAGCGCGTGAACCTGCGCCGAGCGGACGAACAGCTCCTGGTCTATCGGAACGCCGGGCCTGAAGCTGCCGAGAAGCCCGCCGCCGATCATGTCGGGGCAGACGAAGAGATGTCCGAGAAGCCCAGCCGCCGCCATGTCGGGGATGAGCTGCTTCAGGTCGCGCCATGTACAGGACTTGTCGTTGAGCCGCTGCGCGAGGGCGCGGCCTCCGTTCTTCCAGCAAGCGCGGTACTCGTTGAGCGGGTACCACTTGCCAAACGCCGCATACGCAGCGCACTGGTCGACGGGCGCACAGCCCTTGGGGAGCCGCATGCCCTTGCCTGTGTAGAACTGGACGTCGGCAGCATCGAACTTAAAGCCGTCTACGCCGTATTCGCGCACAAGGACGTCAAGCTCGCCCTTAAGCCACTCGACGGCGGCGGGCGCTGTCAGGTCGAGCACTGCGGACATGCCGTTCCACCATGCAACCGGTTCAGGCGAGCCGTCCTCACCGGCGCAGAACGCGCCCTTCGGCGCGATGGCGCGATAGGGGCGCGAGTCCATGGAGACAAAAGGACAAATCCAGAGAGAGACCTTGAAGCCCATTTTGTGCAGGGCGTCCATCATGCCCTTCGGGTCGTCGAACGCAGCAGCGTCAAACCGCCAGACGCCGTAGTCGGTCTGCCATGTGTCGTCGATCATGACGACGCCGGGCGGGAAGCCGTTGTCGACTATGCCACGGGCATACGACATCATGTCCTTCTGGTTCTGATGGTAATTGAGCTCGATCCACGTGTTGTACTGCGGCGCAGTGAAAAGAAGCGGATCGGGGATCGCGCCCTCCGGAGGGAAGTGCGCACGCATAACGGCGAGGTAGGCGTCGCGCAGGGTGCCGCCGGGGGCTTCGCCCGTTTCCACAAGTGCGGAGAGGGATGTCTCGATGACGATCTCTCCGCCGTCGAACGCGAAAGCGAACGGGTCGTCGCACCATATCCAACGTCCCTTGTCGGAGATGAGCATCGGCGAAGTCTGGTTGGTGTAGTTCTCTTTGCGCAAGTCGCGCCTAAAGCCCTTCGTGTCGGCAGTCCATGGCATGTCGAGCCCACAGGAAACGACGCCGCCAAACCATGACTCGCCGGGGATCACGCGGTTTACGAAAGGCAGAGTCCGCGAACCATGACCGGCTGCTTCGGCAGGAGCGGCGGGAAAGGCAAACGATGCCATGATTGTGGAAGCTACTATGACAACAGCGATTTTCATAGGGCAATTGTACCACCCTATTCACTTTTGCACAATCTATCCTAAAGGATAGGGGCGGGGAATAGCGGGATATGGTAAAATACACAGGATGACACTACTTGCCTCGATACTCGCGACGATTACGTCGGTCGCCGGAATTCGCGACGCCGTGTGGAACGGCTCTCATGTCGGCGAGACATTTGACGTCGTCTGCACCGTCGTCGCCGAGATGGACAATGGCAACCCAGACCACACTGCCTACGCAATCGCCGACGATACGGGAAGCGCGTACGTCAAGTCCTCTGGGCGGCTCTCTCTCGTCGTTGGCTCCGTTTCGCGGCTTGTAGGCCACATCAGTGTCGACGAATACAGTTGGCAGCATGCGTTCTTCGACTCCGCGGAGACCAAGAGCGAGGGCGTGGCGACGACACCAGTCTCGGCCACGGCCCCGCAGCTTTCGGACGCGGCGTTCGACAGCCGCCTCGTCTCGATGCGCGGCATCGTCTCGGACATCATCACAGACGAAATCGACCCGCGCTGGAAGTTTGTCCTATTCAGAAGCGACGAGGGTCCATTCGTAGCCGCCGTCGCGACCGACTCGCAGTCGCTCGCACAGCTCGTCGGGGCGACCGTCTCGGCCAAGGGCATCGCAAACTCCCTCCCATACGTCGGTCGCCGCAGCTTCATGACGCCGCAGCTGCTCGTCTATGCGCCTTCCGACTTCACGGTAATATCCCCCGCGCTCAACGACCCGTTCTCCGCCCCGCGAATCTCGGACGACGCGATGAACATAAAGAATGTCCTCTACAAATCACCCGTTGAACTCTCAAAGACCGGAATGCGCCGCGCAGACGGCCGCGTCATCGCCGTCGCAAAGGGACGGCGAATCTTCTTCCGCACTGCTGGCGGACGGCTCTGCTCCGCCGACCTGAAAGACGGCGAGACGCCACCTGCCTGCAGCGAGGCGGTCGCAGTAGCGGGTTTCCCTGACACCGACCTCTTCATCTTGAACTTCACGCGCGCCTCGTGTCGGACGCTCTCAGGCGAAGAGGCGGCCACGCTCCATGTGGCGGCCGAGGAAACGCCGCCAAGCCGGCTCCCGCCCGACTTCGACATGGACAAAATCCTCCGCGACTACTACGGGTACGTCGTTACCCTTCGCGGGACGGTGTTCGCCGCTCCGTCGTACGATGGCAAGGCGTCGACGATGAACCTCCTGTGCGGCGGGCGCATCGTCCAGGTCGATGTTACATCTTGCCATGAGACGGCGGCTGTCATCGCGCCCGGAAGCGAAGTCGAGGCGACGGGGCTTTGCGTCATCAACACGACGACGTGGAATCCGCTACACCCCTTCCCGCGAATCGACCAGTTCACCATCGTGACACGGTCGTGCGGCGACGTCGTTGTGGTGCGCACTCCGCCGTGGTGGACGCCAGCGCGCCTTGCGGCGGTAATAGCCGCGCTTTTCGCCGTGCTTATCGCCCTCTACGGATGGAACTACATCCTGCGCCGCATCATAAGACGTCGAGAGAGGCAGCTCGTCAAGTCGGAGATCGCCCAGACAGAGGCCGATCTCAGGGTGGACGAACGCACACGCCTCGCGGCCGAGATCCACGACGCCCTTTCGCAGACGCTCACTGGTGTCTCGTTCCAGCTTGATGCGGCGAACAAGACGCTCAACGAAGATCCTGTCTCTGCGGCAAGATTCCTCGCCGTGGCAAAACGGACGCTTCTTTCATGCCGCGAAGAGCTGAGGCGGTGCCTATGGGACCTCCGCAACGACACGTTGGGCGAAAGCGACTTCTCGGAAGCCGTCCGGCGCACTATCCGACCCTCAATCGGCGGCGCAGAGCTCGCGGTACGCTTCGAGATACGACGTCAGCGGGTCTCCGACTCGACGGCACACGCAGTTCTCTCGATCGCGCGCGAACTTGCGTCCAACGCCGCACGGCACGGCGGCGCAAGGCATGTGCGCGTAGCAGGCGAGATGCAGAGCGGCAAAATACGGTTCTCAGTGAGGGACGATGGACGCGGCTTCGACACGGCGAACAGGCCGGGGCCGAACGAGGGGCATTTCGGTCTTCAGGGCATAAAGGAGCGCATCGCCCGCCTCGGCGGTTCATTGAAGATCGAAAGCGCCCCTGGCGTCGGCACAAAAGTCACTGTGGAGATAGGAAAATGAAAAAGACGTCTGTTCTGCTCGTAGACGACCACTCGGTCGTGCGCATGGGACTCGCCGCGATCATCAACATCGAGAAAGACCTCAAGGTCTGCGGCGAGGCGGAGAGCGGCGCCGAAGCCGTGAAACTCGCCCGCGAGATGAGGCCTGACGTCGTTGTCATGGACTTCATGATGCCTGGGATGGACGGAGCGGAGGCGACAGAGGCAGTCTTAAGGGCGTCACCTGAGTCCAAAGTCCTCGTCCTTACCACCTATGGGACTTCGGTCGACATAGCGCGTGCCCTGAAATGCGGCGCGACCGGGGCTGTCACGAAGAATCTCTCAAACGATGAGCTTGCGGATGCGATACGGGCGACGGCGCGCGGAG
>ODAI012468558.1_pt1 | contig 18345 bp, 19 predicted proteins | sample 1539321 | NCBI WGS metagenome assembly ODAI01 (sample SAMN02144231, study PRJEB22623) | gut metagenome | biome: sheep rumen | host: Ovis aries | place: New Zealand | reverse complement strand
CAAGGGCGGACTTGTTTACGCTGACTATATCACAACGGTTTCCGAGACCTATGCCGAGGAGATAAAGTACCCGTTCTTCGGTGAACAGCTCGACGGCCTGCTCAGGGCGCGTTCGGCTTCTCTGCGCGGTATCGTCAACGGCATCGACTATAAGGTCTTTGACCCTGCAAATGACAAGAAGATCTTCGCAGAGTATACCGCTGCGAATGCCAAGGAGCAGAAGGCTGTAAATAAGGAAAAGCTCCAGGAGCAGCTCGGACTTCCCGTTGACCGCTCAAAGTACATGATCGCGATAATTTCCCGCCTTACCGACCAGAAGGGCCTTGATCTCGTGAACTACGCTATCGAGCGTATCTGCGACGAATTCACGCAGTTTATCGTTATCGGCACCGGCGATCCGCGCTATGAGAATATGTTCAAGCACTATCAGTGGAAGTACCCGGAGAGAGTTTCGGCTAATATCCTCTATTCGGACGACCTCGCTCACAAGCTCTATGCGGCGGCTGACACTATGCTTATGCCCTCACTGTTTGAGCCATGCGGACTTACACAGCTCATCGCGCTGAGGTACGGAACTGTCCCGATAGTACGCGAAACCGGCGGCTTGAAGGACACGGTCATGCCTTATAACGAATTTGACGGCACAGGTACAGGCTTCTCGTTTGCAAATTACAACGGCGACGAAATGCTCGGTGTTATCAATTATTCTAAGCACATTTATTACAATCACCGTGACCAGTGGGACAAGATGGTAGTCCGCGACATGGAGGCTGACTTCTCGTGGAACAGCTCTGCCCGCCAGTACGAAGGTATGTACGACTGGATGATAAACTGGTAAGCAGCCGAAGGCTGCGCCCTCCACGTTGCCGCTTGCTTCGCTCGCTCTGTCTTTACAAGGCGTTAGTCTGCTTTCGCTCACATTAGTTCAGGAAGATGCAGGCGTATAATAAAAGAGATCCGAAGGCTGCGCCCTTCACGTTGCCGCTTGCTTCGCTCGCTTTGCCTTTACAAGGCATTAGTCTGCTTTCGCTCACATTAGTTCAGAAAGATGCAGGCGTATAATAAAAGAGAGCAGAAGGCTGCGCTCTCCACGTTGCCGCTTGCTTCACTCGCTCTGTCTTTACAAGGCGTTAGTCTGCTTTCGCTCACAGTAGTTTTTTAAATCTGTCCCGAAGGGACACCACAACTATTCACTTCAACCGTTGGGGATGTCAGGGATGCCGTCCATACAACTCTCTGATTTCCAAACTCTAAGCACTAAGTGTGCATCGCCCCTGTTATATGATAAAGGAAAAAACTATGAAAAACATCCGCGGCGCGATCTTCGATATGGATGGTCTGCTCATTGACACCGAAAAGCTATACCTTCGCTACTGGAAACAGGCTGCCGCTGACTTCGGCTATGATATGCATGACGAGCACGTTTTTGCTATCCGAAGCCTTGCAAGAAAGTATTCTATCCCTAAGCTGAAGGGATTTTTCGGCGAGGACTTCCCGACTGAGGAGGTTCGCGCAAGGCGCACCGAGCTTATTAACGCTCATATCGCAGAACACGGTATTGAGCTGAAAAAAGGCGCTTTTGAGCTGCTCGGCTATCTCAGCGGCAGGGGAGTGAGGCTTGCTGTAGCTACGGCTACTCCCCGCGACAGGACCTTGATGTACCTCGGAAAAATTGGCGCTGCTGATAAATTTGATGCTGTGATATGCGGAGATATGGTCACTACCGGCAAGCCCGACCCCGAAATTTACATCATAGCTGCAAGGGCTCTGGATATCCCTCCGGAGGAGTGCGCGGCGTTCGAGGATTCCCCGAACGGGCTTAAAGCAGCACGCGCTGCCGGATGCAAGGTCATCATGATACCCGATATGACCCAGCCTCAGCCCGAGGATGAACCATACTTTGATGCGGTTTACTCCGACCTTGCCGGGGCTGTAGAATTTTTTGAAGGGGGACATAACTGTGCCGAGCGTTTCTGAAATTTTCGAGATACCCAAATTTTATTACTTCGAGAGCGGCAACGACTACTCCGGCAGCAAGGGGGAATTCGCCTATAAGATCACAAACGGCGAGAAGCTCTGCGCTATGACGTGGCATGGCAGACTTTGCTCTGCTAAAGCACAGATAGAGCAACAGGCTGAGTTTGAACGCTCCGAGCAAGGCTTTACTGACCTCATCAAATGGCTCGAGGATGTCTATTCCGCGGGGTGATGCCGGATTGCTCACTCAGGTTGGTTTTTGAACTGCGGCGGTTTTATCGGGGGCAAACCTTTCTGAAGAAAGGTTCTTCCCCCGAACCCCCTTTCCAAAGACTTTTAGCATGGGTTTTCCCCGAAATGGTATGTTCTTTCCGGAATAACAAAAACTGCCGCTGTAACTACAGCGGCAAATTCATACCATTTCGGGGAAAACCAAAGTCGAAAGTTTTTGAAGGGGAGTTTGAGGGGGAACTTTTTTCAAAAAGTTCCGCCCTCAATAAAACTCACCGCTGCCCACAAGCCACCCTAAGTGAGCAAAACAGCGTCAATCCGCCTGATAGGGCAGGATGCTGCCATAGGATGAGCGCTGGTGTTCGTTTTCGGCAGGGGTAGGGATGAGGCCTGTCATATCTCCCCATGAAGCTGACGGGCAGTCGAAGCCGTCCTCAGGTCTGGGTTCGGGGACAGGTATCTCCTTGTGTTTCTTTTTCATAATAATCACCTCGGAGCTATTATTTACGGTGAGCTTCCGGATATACACTGCTTTGAAAGGAAATTTCAGGCATATTACAGGAAGTAAAAAACTTTTTGAAAAATTTAAAAAATACTTGATTTTTTATACTGAGTGTGCTATAATACAGTTAGCAAAGACAAATCTTCGCTAAGGAGTGACAGCTATGATAAGTGCGATCTGTTCCCGGAAGGAACTTACACTCACTGCGTATTACCCGCTCATCCGCGATATCATTGACTGCGAACAGCTCGGTGAGCTGAAAAATATCACACACCACATTTCTACTACCCGATTCCAGCACTGTGTGAATGTTTCGTATTACAGCTATCTCGTCTGCCGGAAGCTTAGACTCAACGCTCGTTCAGCGGCAAGAGCAGGGCTTCTTCACGACCTTTTCTACTATGACCGCAAGGAGTATAACTCCACCCGCAGCAAGGGACAGCCTTCACATAGTGCGATGCACGCCCTGCTTGCTGCCGAAAACGCTGCCGCTGTGACCGAGATCACCCCGCTTGAAAGAGATATTATCGAGAAGCATATGTGGCCCATGACCCGCCCGATGCCAAAGTATATGGAAAGCTATGTCATTACGGTCATTGACAAATACTGCGCGATACTCGAATTCTGTGTACCTAAAATAAAAAAAGTCGTAAAAGGCTGATTATACCCTCCGGCTTCCTACCGGAGGGTATGGCTTTGTTGACATTTTTGTGACGAGAATATGAATATCAAGTGTATTTTTGCAAAGAAATTGATTACAATTGAAGGTAGCGCTTGACAAATCAGCACAGCTTGTGTATAATTAATATTGCGGAATTATGTATCACTTGACCATCATGGCGGACGGCACTTCCGCCTTATCAATAGATGAAAGGAATTATCAAAATGAAGAATTTAAAGAAAAGGATAGCTGCTGCCGGTGCGTTTATCTGTGTTGCCGCTGCTTCAATTTCATTCACTGCCTGTTCAGATAAGAACAGCAGTGATGGCAATGCTGACATTCTCAATGACGATGCCATCGAGATCATAACTAACGAGGAGGGCTACATGGTCGCAGCTCCCTTCCAGGACGGCGCGCCTGAGGGCGACAGCATCAGCCTCAACGGCCTTTTGGATTATAACAAGCCCGACCCGGAAAAAATGGAAGCTGTTACTGAGTATGTTCCGGTTACCGAGGCCGGCGGACAGGCTGTTACCGAGTACGTTCCCGTTACCGAGGCCGGCGGACAGGCTGTTACCGAGAACGTTCCCGTTACTGAAGCCGGCGGTCAGGCTGTTACCGAGAACGGCGGTCAGGCAGTTACTGAGGCTATTGCAGTTACAGAAGCTGTTCCCGTCACAGAGGCTGTTACTGTTCCGCCCGCTGATGACAGCTATGTCGGCAATACACAGATGAGATACATCTACTGGCTCGATATCGAGAAGGATATAGACTATACCTTCAACGGTAAGTTTGCAAAAATCACATTCAAGGTCAAGGATGATGCTGTCTCAAGGGTATATCCTATAGCTATTGATCCCGATATCTCAACAGTCGGAGGCGTAAGCCTCAACAGAAGCACCAAGGTCTTCAACGGCGCTATCGCTGTAGGTACAGGTCTTGATGCTCCTCAGGACGTTTCAAATGTCAGCGGGCCTGTTGTTTACGCCGACAAGATCACTGCTCAGCCCGGCGATACAGTTGATTTCTACATCAGCTTCGACAATAATCCCGGCGTTGCAGCTCTCATGACATGGGTGAGCTATGATACGAATGCGCTCGAATGGCAGGGTATCAAGCCCTGCGGTGAGTTTGAGGCTATTGCTTCGACCCGTACACAGAGCGGTACTTCACCTGCTAAGGAATAATATTCAAAGCCACAGGGACTTATCTCTGTGGCTTTTGTTATAGTTACAGTTTATAACTTCTGATAATATAAAGTTAATAGGTAAAAGCTTGAAAAATGATAAAAAGGTATTGACAAAACTAATAATTGCTGATATAATATAATCATACCAAACAGATAGGAAATATAGCAAATTCTTCTGAGGTGATAAAATGCAAAGGATTTTAAAGCGGCGATGTTGCCGCTGAATAGTTTTTATTTAACGAACATATTATTTTTATAACAGAAAAGGAGTAATTATTATGAGCATTTATAAGAAGATCACTGACCTCATCGGAGGTACACCCCTGCTTGAACTCTCAAATATTGAGGAACAGTTCGGACTTGACGCAAAGATCGTCGGCAAGCTCGAATACTTCAACCCCGCCGGAAGCGTTAAGGACAGGATCGCAAAGGCTATGATCGATGACGCCGAGGAAAAAGGCCTTCTCAAGCCTGGCAGCGTTATCATTGAGCCTACCAGCGGCAATACCGGAATCGGTCTCGCTTCCGTTGCAGCAGCCCGCGGCTACCGTCTTATCATAGCTATGCCTGAGACCATGAGTATCGAACGCCGCAATCTTATGAAGGCTTACGGTGCAGAGCTTGTCCTCACGGACGGCACAAAGGGCATGAAGGGCGCTATCGCTAAGGCTGAGGAGCTCGCCGCTGAGATCCCCGGAAGCTTCATCCCCTCACAGTTTACTAACCCCGCTAACCCTGCTATCCATGAAAAAACTACCGGTGTTGAGATCTGGAACGATACCGACGGTAAGGTCGATATATTCGTTGCAGGCGTAGGTACAGGCGGTACAGTCAGCGGTACAGGCGCTTATCTCAAGTCTCAGAACCCCAATGTCAAGGTCGTTGCAGTTGAACCGGTCGGCTCACCAGTTCTCTCAGAGGGCAAGGCTGGTCCTCATAAGATCCAGGGTATCGGTGCAGGTTTCGTTCCGGAAACACTGAATACAAGCATCTACGATGAGGTCATTACCGTCGGCAATGAGGAGGCTTTCGAGACAGGCAGAACTATCGCAAGAACAGAGGGCGTGCTCGTCGGAATTTCCTCCGGTGCGGCTGTATGGGCAGCTATCCAGCTTGCCAAGCGCCCCGAGAATAAGGGCAAGACCATCGTTGCTCTGCTCCCCGACACCGGCGAGAGATATCTCTCAACTCCTATGTTTGAATAAGAAAAAATTATCGGGCGGAAGTTCATTCTTCCGCCCGTTTTATTATTTATCAATATCGTTGACCAGCTTAGCGAAGCGCTCCATAGCTTCAATGGTACGCTGCCTGTCACCGAATGCGGTCAGCCTGAACCAGCCTTCGCCGTTCTTTCCGAAGCCTGCACCTGGCGTTCCTACAACAGCTATCTTTTCGAGCATAAGGTCAAAGAACTCCCAGCTTCCCATATTTCCCGGGCATTTGAACCATATATAAGGCGAATTGATCCCGCCTGTGAACTTCACTCCGAGCCTTTTCATCGTATCCGCGATGATGCGTGCGTTTTCCTGATAATAGGCTATATTCTCATGTATCTGGCGAAGTCCCTCGTCAGTGAATACTGCTGCCGCTGCACATTGTACAGGGTATGAGACACCGTTGAACTTGCTGCCCTGACGTCTTCCCCAGAGCTGAGCGAGACTGACCTCCGTACCGTCGCTCGCGGTGAATTTCAGAGCCTCAGGCACGACTGTATAACCGCAGCGCATACCGGTAAATCCAGCTGTCTTGGACAGCGAGCACATCTCGATAGCGACCTCCTTTGCGCCCTCGATGCAGTAGATGCTGCGCGGGACCTCCGGGTCGGTGATGAAGGCTTCGTAGGCGGAATCGTAGATGATGACCGCGTTGTTCTTCCTTGCATAGTCTATCCATACCCTGAGCTGATCGCGGGTATATACTGAGCCCGTGGGATTATTCGGCGAGCAGAGGTAAATTATATCGGCGTGAACGTTTTCGTCCGGCATCGCGGCAAAGCCGTTTTCCTCGTTGGAATCGGCATAGATTATCTTTCTGCCGCTCATGAGGTTGGAGTCAACATAAACAGGGTAAGCCGGGTCGGTGACGAGGATAGTATTATCGTCGCCGAAGATATCGACAATGTTTCCGCAGTCTGACTTTGCGCCGTCGTTTATGCGTATCTCGTCCGGGGAAACATCAGCTCCGAAGCTCTTGTAATAGCCTGAAACGGCCTCCCGGAGGAAGTCATAGCCCGCACCGCTGTCCTCATATCCGCGGAAGGTCTCTTTTACCCCCATTTCGTCGCAGCCCTTCTTCATAGCCTCGATGACAACTGGCGCGATAGGGAGCGTAACGTCGCCGATCCCCATTCTGATTATGTCAGCGTCAGGCTGTTTTTCCCTGAACGCCCTGATTTTTTTGGCGATGTTGATGAACAGGTAGTTTTTTTCAAGTCTGAGAAAATTTTCGTTTAACTGCGGCATATTACATTCTCCTTTGCTTCATTTATAAATTCCTCCGTGACCGTACCCTCGCAGATAAATGCTGCCGGGCCGGTCATCATGACTGTACCGTCTGACTGATAAGTTATCCTGAGGTCGCCTCCTCTGAGGTGAACGAGAACCTCCTCGTCGTAGTCGCAGAAGTCGTTCAGGACTGCTGCTGTGACCGAGGCACAGGCTCCTGTACCGCAGGCATAGGTCTCACCGCTGCCGCGTTCCCAGACGCGCATATTGAGCGTGCGGCGGTCGATGACCTCGATGAATTCAGTGTTGATACGGTCAGGGAAAAGGCTGTGATTCTCAAACTGCGGACCGATCTTTTCAAGGTCAAGATCATAGATCCCGTCAGTAAAAACTACAGCGTGGGGATTTCCCATTGAAACGCAGGTAATGTTCCATATCTTGCCGTCGACCGTTACAGGTTGAGCTATAAAGCGGTCGAGGTGACTGCTGACCGGTATATCCTTCGGCGTGAGGACAGCCTTGCCCATATCCACGCGGACAGAACGCACCCTTTCGCCCTCTGTAAAGAGCGTGAGGTACTTGATACCGGAATTTGTTTCAAGCGTTATGCTTGTTTTGTCGGTAAGGCCCTTTTCGTAGACGTATTTGCCTATGCAGCGCGTTGCGTTGCCGCACATCATTGCTTCTGAGCCGTCGGCATTGAAGATACGCATACGGAAGTCAGCCTTATCCGAAGGCATAATGAGCACCAGTCCGTCCGAGCCTATACCCTTGCGGCGGTCGCTGAGAATGACGGAGAGCTTTTCGGGCTCAGTGACGTTCTCCTCGAAGCAGTTCATGTAGATATAGTCGTTGCCGATGCCGTGCATTTTGGTAAATTTCATAATATCGCTCCCAACGTGTGACTCATGGGAGTGCAGTAACGGCGGCGCGGGTACGGCTGCTAACACCTGCCGTGCCGCTGATTACATTATATAGCATAATTATAGGCATTGTCAAGTAGCCGAGGAAAATTTTTCGTCATGATGCTCCGGAGGACTGTTTTCGGGCTGCCGGGAGAGAAGTTTGGCACACAATGAGCTTTTTCAACAAATTATATCAGAAAAATCTGTGAAGAATGCCGGATAAACTTCCCTTGAAAACATACTAAACCTATGGTATAATAATAGTATAACATCATTATCCGCATAATGCAGACCTGATGCGGATATTTAAGGAGAATTCTATGAAAATTTCGACAAAAGGCAGATACGCCCTGCGTATGCTCTGCGACCTTGCACTTCATCAGGAGGAAGGCTATGTTTCGCTGAAGGACATCGCCGAACGCCAGAATATCTCGAAAAAATACCTCGAGCAGATCGTTCCGCTCCTCAACCGCGGAGGCTTTCTCAGGACTAACCGCGGCAACCGCGGCGGCTATATGCTTGCCCAGAAGCCTTCAGATTATACAGTCGGCGACATCCTCAGAGCGACCGAGGGAAGCCTTGCGCCTGTCCCCTGCCTCGACTACGAGCCGAACGAGTGTCCGCGCCGCGGAGAGTGTTCCACGCTTTTTGTCTGGGAGGGGCTGTTCAAGACGGTTTCCGAATACCTTGACAGTATTACCCTCAAGGATATCATCGACAAAAACTCCACCGGCGGTGACTATTGTATATGACATCAGGCAAAAAAATGCCGCTGTAAATACAGCGGCATTTTTTTATGTGCTCATTACAGCTGAGAATGGAATGTACGGGAGATAACATCGTCCTGCTGTTCCTTGGTGAGCTTGACAAAGTTTACTGCATAGCCGGAAACCCTGACGGTGAGCTGCGGGTATTTCTCTGGGTGAGCCTGAGCGTCGAGGAGAGTTTCCCTTGTGAAAACGTTGACGTTGAGGTGGTGACCGCCTTTTTCAACATAGCCGTCAAGCAGCTCAATGAGATTATCTACCTGTTTCTGATTCTCCATAGTGATTCCTCCTTAGTCTTCGGTTTCGTCAACTGCTTTCTCGGTGGGCTGACAGCAGGCGCCTTTCACGCCGCAGTCAGTGCTGTTGACGGTCTCTACTGTAAGTCCCTCACCGTTTTCGGCGGGGATTATATTTACATGACCTGTTCCGCCGGACATGAGCTGATCTATGAGGTCAGCAAGCTCCTCCGGCGAACCGGCTTTGCCCTTGATAGTTGATTCAACCATCACTTTTCCTCCCTGAGCTTGTCAAGGTCGAGGTCGCCCACGAATACATCCATATCCTTTCCGAGAGCATTCGGTATGATCGAGAAGGTGTTGGAGATACCGTCCTGAGCGTGACGGAAGGGTAGCTTTGCAACTGACGAGAGGGAAGCTACTGCGCCGTGAGTATCTCTGCCGTGCATAGGATTTGCTCCGGGAGCAAGCGGAACTCCCTGCTTTCTTCCGTCAGGAGTATTGCCGGTTTTTTTGCCGTAAACAACGTTTGAAGTGATCGTGAGTATTGACATTGTCGGAACGCCGTCACGGTAGGTGTGGTGCTTTCTGATGTTCTCCATAAACTTGCGGACAACTGTTACTGCAAGCTGGTCGACGCGGTCGTCATTGTTGCCGTACTTCGGGAAGTCGCCCTCGATCTCATAGTCAACGATCACGTTCTTTGCAACGTCAATGACATTTCCTGCCTTGTCCTTGATCTCGATATCCTTGCGGACAGGCTTTACCTTAGCGTACTTTATAGCTGAAAGTGAATCAGCGACAACTGAAAGTCCTGCTATCCCGGTAGCGAAATAGCGCTTTACATCACGGTCGTGGAGAGCCATCTGGAGCCTCTCATAGCTGTACTTGTCGTGCATATAGTGGATAACGTTAAGTGTATTGACATAAAGTCCTGCCAGCCACTCCATCATATCCATGTACTTCTCCCAGACATCGTCGAAGTCAAGGTATTCCGTATCAACAGGGCGGTACTTGGGGCCGACCTGTATTCCGAGACGTTCGTCCACGCCGCCGTTTATTGCGTAAAGCAGGCACTTCGCAAGATTAGCTCTTGCTCCGAAGAACTGCATCTCCTTGCCCACTCTCATAGATGATACACAGCAGGCGATAGCGTAGTCGTCACCGTGGATAACTCGCATCATATCGTCGTTTTCGTATTGGATAGATGATGTCTTGATAGATATTTTTGCACAGTATTCCTTGAACTTCCGCGGGAGCTTCGTTGACCAGAGAATAGTCATATTCGGCTCGGGAGCAGTACCGAGGTTTTCGAGAGTATGCAGATAACGGAAGCTGTTCTTCGTGACCATGTGGTGACCGTCAACGTCAACGCCGCCGATAGATTCAGTTACCCATGTGGGGTCGCCTGAGAACAGTGCGTTATACTCCGGAGTACGCGCGAATTTGACGATACGCAGCTTCATGATGAAGTGGTCAATGAGCTCCTGAGCCTGTTCCTCGGTGATTATTCCTCGCTCAAGGTCACGCTGGATATAGATATCCAGGAAGGTCGAGGTGCGTCCGAGGGACATAGCAGCACCGTTTTGCTCCTTGACAGCTGCAAGGTAGCCGAAATAGAGCCACTGTACGGCTTCCTTAGCGGTCGTGGCAGGCTTTGAGATATCGAAGCCGTAGATATCGCCGAGCTTCTTGAGATCCTGCAATGCGCGAACCTGCTCAGCAAGCTCCTCGCGCAGGCGGATATTCTTGGAGGTCATTCTGACAAGTGAAGTTTCGATCTGGTGCTTCTTGTCCTCAATGAGGAGATCGGTGCCGTAGAGGGCAACACGGCGGTAGTCGCCTATGATACGTCCTCTGCCGTAAGCGTCGGGGAGTCCCGTTAGGATAGCAGCGTGGCGTGCGAGCCGCATCTCAGGAGTATAAGCATCAAAAACGCCCTGATTGTGGGTCTTTCTGTACTTTGTGAAGATCTCGACAACAGACGGATCGACCTCATAGCCGTACTCCTTGCAGGCCTGCTGAGCCATACGGATACCGCCGAAGGGCTGGAGAGAACGCTTGAACGGCTTGTCCGTCTGGAGGCCGACTATCTGTTCAAGTTCCTTGTTGAGGTATCCGGCACCGTGTGAGGTTATAGTTGAGATGATCTTTGTGTCCATATCGAGAACACCGCCGGCCTCACGCTCCTGACGCGAGAGGTCCATGACCTGTTCCCAGAGCTTTTTTGTGGCTTCTGTAGGCGGAGCGAGGAAGCTCTCGTCGCCGTCGTAGGGTGTGTAGTTTTTCTTGATAAAGTCGCGCACGTTGACGGAGGTATGGCTCCAGCGGCCATCATTGAAGCCGTCCCATTCCTTTGCCCAAGTGTTGATCATAGTGAGGACTCCTTTACAGCATAATTGTATGGTATAATCATACCACATTGTCACAAAAATGTCAATCTAAAAATTAACCAAGGCAAACAAAAAAAGCCGAAACAGTGTTCATATAAATAACAAATGTCTCACTGAACGTTTTCCGTCAGCTTTGGCTTTGGCTTAATACCGCCTGTGAAGAACTTCGCCTTCCAAATTTAATGCGCCTTGTTTGCATAAATTGGTGATTAGGGAGAATTTCCTTCTTTTTCTTCAGCAGGCTCTGCCGGTGCTTCGGCAGCCTCTGCTCTGGAATGCTCTATGAGCCTTTCCTTTTTTTCAAGGTTATAGAATCCGATCTTGTAGAAGGTCGCGGCAAGCGGTACTCCGAGCAGCATTCCCATGATACCGAACAGACTTCCGCCGACGGTAACTGCTGCCAGCACCCATATTCCCGGCAGTCCGACGGAGGTTCCCATGACCTTCGGGTAGATGATATTGTCGTCTATCTGCTGGAGGATTATCAGGAATACAAGGAATATCAGCGCCTTTGAGAAGCTTACCGTGCAGATGATGAACGCGCTGAGTATTGCTCCGACAAGCGCTCCGACGATCGGTACGAGCGCTGTTACGCCTATGATAGTTCCGGTCATTGCAGGGTAGGGGAGACGGAGCAGCGATGAGCCGATGAATGTGAGCGTGCCGATAAGTATCGCCTCTATGAACTGTCCGATGAAGAAGTTGGTGAAGGTCTCATGAGCGGTCGTGAGGAAGAAATTCATTTTATCAATAACTTTTTCGCTCATGTAAGCCTTCTGTATCCTGACAACATCCGCGTGGAGCTTGTCCTTGCGAAGAAGAAGATAAATCGCGAAAATTATGCCTATGATAGTGTTGATTATCGCGGAGGTCACGGAGGATATGAAGGATATTACTGAGCCGAAGATACCGAAGGCACTGTCCGCAAGCTTTGCGGTGACGTCGGCCTTGTTGATCTCGATGCTGTCTATCTGCTTGTTGAGCTCGGGGTATTGTCTGAGCTTTTTGTCGGCGTAATTCCGCAGCCTGTCATAGAGGTCAGGTATCTCATCGTAGAATAGCTTTCCGGCGGTCACGACCTCAGGGATGACGATTTTCATGACGAGCGCGATAGTTGCAAAAACTATGGAGAATGAGAAGATCAGGCAGAATGGCCTGCGTGTCGCTGCTATGAATTTTGAGTTTTGCTTCGGGAAGTAGTGCTTCTCGAAAAAATTCATGATTATATTGAAGATATAGGCTATAATGCAGCCGATCATCATTGGCGTGAGAGCTGACAGAGTGAGCCCGATCAGTCTTATAAATAACACGAAATTTTGCACTATCAGGCAGACTGCGACTGCAAGTGCTGCGATAAACAGATATTTTACCTTTTCCTTTTTTTTCATTCCGACCGTCCTTTAAGAATAGTATGCTATGATAATATTATAATATAAGTGTAAGAATAAGTCACGACAAATTTTGTTAATTTTTTGTAAATAAAGGTAATTTTGATTACAAAAGCTTGACGTGGAGGGCTGCGAGTGGTATAATTAGGAAAAATACTCATTTCAGGAGGTCATTATGTTCAGGATAGGTCACGGCTATGATGTTCACAGGCTCGTCGAGGGACGCAGGCTCATTCTCGGCGGCGTCCATATCCCCCATACCACAGGTCTGCTCGGTCATTCCGATGCGGATGTTCTTGCCCACGCGATAATGGACGCCATGCTCGGAGCGCTCGCACTCGGCGATATAGGGCATCTTTTCCCGGATACTGCCGACGAATTTGAAGGCGCTGACAGCATGAAGCTGATGTCGGAGGTCGTCCGTGTCTGCCGCGAAAAAGGCTATATTATCGGAAATATTGACGCTACAGTTATTGCTCAGGCGCCGAAGCTTGCTCCGCATATCCTGAAAATGCGTGAGAATATCGCAAAGGTCTGCGGCTGTGAGGCAACGCAGATAAGTGTCAAAGCAACTACTGAGGAAAAACTCGGATTTACCGGCGAAAAGCTCGGCATATCCGCCCATGCGGTCGCACTTATGGTAAAGGCTTGATTTTGTTATATATATAAAATAAGTTCAGCCCCCTTGACAAGTTATTGCTTTTGTGATATTATCATAATAGAAATAACAGAGGAGGCGGTCACATTGGACACAGAAAAGGAATTCCTCGCGGACTATAAGCTCAGCGATTACGAAAGACCTTCCGTTACTGCGGACGTAGCTGCTTTCATGATACGCCCGGAGGACAAGATCAGCTACCGGAAAGAACCGGAAAACAGCCTCAGGCTCCTTCTTATTCGCAGAGGCGGACATCCCTTTAAAGGTATGTGGGCCCTCCCCGGAGGATTCCTCCAGAAGGACGAAACTATCGAGGAATGTGCCCTGAGAGAGATACATGAGGAAACTCAGGTGCTTCCGGTCTCGATCATGCCCGTGGGTATTTTCAGCAGACCCGGCCGCGACCCCCGCGGCTGGATCATATCAAGCGCCTACGTTTCGGTAATAAGCGACGAGTCCGTAAGACAGGCCGGGAGCGATGATGCTTCCGATGCACAGTGGTTCAGCGTCGCTTTTGAACGCGGTGAGGATGAGACCTGCCGGCTCACCCTTACCTACGAGGACACCGTTCTCAATGCCGTGCTCGCCGAGGTCAGGACAAGCTTCGGACGGACGGAATTCCGCATTATTGACAGCGGCGGACTTGCGTTCGATCACGCTTCGATAATCGCCGCTGCACTGACTGTCCTCAGGAACGAGGCAAGAAATTACGACACTGTATTTGATTTCCTGCCGGAAAAGTTCACGCTCACAGAGCTCCAGAAGGTTCAGGAAACTATTATGAATGTGTCGATACTTCCGGCGAATTTCCGGCGTATGGTCAGCAGCTATGTCGAGGAAACGGACGAATTCGTCCGCGGCGGCGGTCACCGCCCCGCTAAGCTCTACAGAAGAAAAAATATCAGCAACGGATGATGTTTCATCAACAGGAGGTTTGTCATGAAAAAGTTTTTGATAGTGGTCGATATGCAGAAGGATTTCGTGGACGGTGCCCTCGGTACCGCTGAGGCTTGCGCGATAATACCTGCCGCTGCAAGGAAAATAGCTGAGTTCGATGGCGAGATATTCGCTACCTTCGACACTCACTTCGATAACTATTTGGATACTGCTGAGGGTAAGAAGCTCCCTGTTCCGCACTGTATAAAGGATACGGACGGCTGGCAGCTCAACGCCGATATCGCCGCTGCCCTCGCAGGAAAGAATTTCACTGCAGTTGAAAAATATACCTTCGGTTCTTTGAGACTTCCCGAGCTCATCAGAAAGGCTGCGGACGGCGAGGATATGAGCATCGAACTGATCGGTCTCTGCACGGATATCTGCGTCATAAGCAACGCTCTTGTGCTGAAGGCTGCCTTCCCGGAGGTGCCTGTCGCAGTTGATGAAAAGTGCTGCGCCGGAGTAACTCCCGATAAGCACAACGCGGCTATCGAGACGATGAAAAGCTGCCAGATAGATATTTTATAAGGAGGAATCACCATGAAACTTGCACCTATTGTTATCTCACTCCTTGACACTGATCTTTACAAGTTCAATATGGATCAGGTCATTTTCCACAAGCACACCGACCTCTGCGGTCAGTATTACTTCAAGTGCCGCAATAAGGACATTGTCTTCACCCCTGAAATGGTGCAGGAGATCAATGACCAGATAGACTTCCTCTGCACCCTCCGTTTCAAAAAGGAGGAGCTTGACTACCTGCGCTCCATACGCTTCATCAAGGACGACTATGTTGAATTTCTCCGCCTCTGGCACCCGATCAGGGACTACGTTACCGCTGAACTCGCAGAGAACGGCGAATTGCAGATAGTTGTGGACGGTCCGCTCTTTTCGGCTATGCAGTTTGAGATATACCTCCTCGAGATCGTCAACGAGGTCTACTTCCGCATGAAGTATGACTACGACACGCTGCTCGCCTCCGCAAAGGAACGCCTCGATGCCAAGATAAGGGCTATGAACGACGGCACCTATACCTTTAAATTCGCTGAATTCGGCTGCCGCAGAAGGCTCTCCCGCGAGTGGGAGGACGTTGTGGTGAAGCGCTTCGTGACCGAGACTGACAAGTGTGTGGGTACTTCAAACGTTTACCTTGCAATGAAGTACAACGTTACTCCTATCGGTACATATGCCCACGAATTCGTTCAGATGTACCAGGGCATCGACTCAATACCGCTCGCCTATACCAATCATTACGCCATGAATGACTGGTATGACGAGTACGACGGCGACAACGGTACTGCCCTCACCGACACGATAACGACAGATCTCTTTCTCCTCGACTTCAACCGTTCAATGGTCAATAACTATACCGGCGTCCGCCACGACAGCGGCGACCCGTATGCGTGGGGCGAGAAGATCATCAGTCATTACAAGAAGTACGGAGTTGACCCTAAGACAAAGCTCCTGCTGTTCAGCGACAGCCTCGACTTCGACCGCGCTCAGAAGCTGTACGATCACTTTTGCGGCAGATCAAAGGTTTCCTTCGGCATAGGGACCTTCTGCTCGAATGATACGGAAGCTCCAGCGCTCAACATCGTCATAAAGCTCCAGTACGTCAACGGCAGACCCGTCGCCAAGCTCTCCGACGACTTCGGAAAGGCTATGTGCCGCGATGAGGATTACCTTGAATACCTCAGACGCTCCGTGGATTTCAGACTTCGGAGAGAAGCGGATAAGAGAAAATGATAAAAAGCCCGGAACTGTTCCGGGCTTTCTTTATGTCTTGCCGGTGCACTGTGTTTAGATATAACTAAAATCTATAACCGGCTATGAAATTTACGGATTGGACAAATATATAAAACCGATGTATAATATAGACATACTAAACAAAAGGAGTGGCAATGATGAAAAAACTGAATACACTGAGCCGTCTCCGTTCAATTATCCGTGGAATGGACCGAATGTGCAGACAGCGATGTTTATAACTGAAACTTATCCGTAAGATCACTATTGACCGTAAATTACTTATATATCAGGAGGAAATTACAATGGCTGACAATAAATTACATTTCGAGACCCTTCAGCTCCACGTCGGACAGGAGCAGGCTGACCCCGCTACAGATGCAAGGGCAGTTCCGATATACGCTTCAACTTCTTACGTTTTCCATAACTCACAGCACGCCGCTGACCGCTTCGGCCTCAAGGACCCCGGCAATATCTACGGCAGGCTTACTAATTCCACCCAGGACGTTTTCGAGAAGCGCATCGCTGCTCTTGAAGGCGGTGTTGCCGCCCTCGCTACAGCCTCCGGCGCAGCAGCTATAACCTACGCTATACAGGCTCTTGCAAAGGCTGGCGAGAACATCGTTGCCTCAAAGACCATTTACGGCGGCACCTACAACCTGCTCGCCCACACTCTCCCGCTCTACGGTATAACCGCTTCATTCGCCGATCCTCAGGTGGAAGGCTCATTTGAAGCTGCTATCAATGAGAATACAAAGGCTGTCTTCATCGAGACCCTCGGCAACCCTAATTCCAACGCTATCGACATAGAAAAGATAGCTAAGATAGCACACGCTCACGGCATCCCGCTCGTTGTTGACAATACCTTTGCTACATCCTATCTCGTCCGTCCTATCGAGTACGGCGCTGATATAGTCGTTCATTCCGCTACTAAGTTCATCGGCGGTCACGGTACGGCAATAGGCGGTGTTATCGTTGACAGCGGGAACTTCGACTGGGCAGGATCCGGACGTTATCCGTGGGTATCCGAGCCCAATCCCAGCTACCACGGTGTAAGCTTCACGGCAGCAGCCGGCCCCGCAGCCTTCGTGACATATATCCGCGCTATCCTCCTCAGGGATACAGGCGCAACTCTTTCGCCCTTCCACGCCTTCATCTTCCTCCAGGGACTTGAAACGCTCTCACTCCGCGTTGAGAGACATACCTCAAACGCCCAGAAGATAGTTGATTACCTCGCAAAGCATCCGCAGGTAGAGGCTGTTCATCACCCGTCGCTCAGCTCCGAGCCGAGCCATGAGGTATACAGAAAATACTTCCCCAACGGCGGCGGAAGCATCTTCACATTTGATATAAAGGGCAGCGAGGACGATGCAAAGAAGTTCATCGACAATCTCAGTATTTTCTCGCTCCTCGCTAATGTTGCGGACGTAAAGTCTCTCGTTATCCACCCGGCTTCGACCACACATTCACAGCTCACGGAGAGCGAGCTGCTCGAGCAGGGCATCAAGCCCAATACTATCCGCCTTTCGATAGGCACCGAGCATATCGACGACCTCATCGCAGCTCTTGACGGTGCATTTGCAGCGATAAGATAAGTCTTCGATGTGCAGAAGCATGACCTCATTCTGCACATTGACATACATCTGACAGCATTTCTTTTCCCCCTGACTTATGTCAGGGGCCTTTTTTTTCTTGACATTCAAACCGGCAATGAGTATAATTATAGTGAACGTCAAAAATTTTGTCGTTTGCTATAGAAGAAAAAGTGAGGGTCGGATATGGAAGAAAATAAAACGCCGAAATTTCCTGTATTCTCCGAGCAATGCCCTGCAACTAACCGCACGCAGCTGCTTGCTCTTATCATCGCGGCGGCAATTGCTTTTGTTTCTATCCTGTATTCATTCATCAACACTCAGGCGGAATATGAAAAGACCTATGATAAGTATTACGGCGAGGTCAATGACTTCATCAAGCATGAACGGAAAAGCTACAGAGCTGCAATGGCTGACGGCAACGAAAAGGACTACGACTCTGCGGCAAACGATGTGCTCCTCGATTTTCTTACCCTTGGTATTTACTCTTACTCCCGGAACGACCCGCATAATTATAAAAAGGAGAATGACTACCTCCTCGCGCAGGCGAAAAAGAAATACTCCAGTTTTCTCGCGCCCGAGCCGAAAATTATCATAGCTAAGGGCATCATAAACGGCTGGAGCAGGAAGAAAACTATCAGGGAAATAAAAAAAGACGATAAGAGCTTCCTCGCTCCGTATGCTTTAGTCAACTTTATTGCCATTGTAGTTTATATCTTCCTT
>ODAI013361873.1_pt1 | contig 18347 bp, 19 predicted proteins | sample 1539321 | NCBI WGS metagenome assembly ODAI01 (sample SAMN02144231, study PRJEB22623) | gut metagenome | biome: sheep rumen | host: Ovis aries | place: New Zealand | reverse complement strand
GCTTGTAATTTGAATCGAAATTTTCATATTGGAAAGTTCTCCTGACTCTGAAGATTTTGCAGTTCCGCTTCCGTTTGCACATGCTGTTGAAACACGAAGGAAGAGTGTCGTTAAAAAGAAAATAATTTTTTTCATTCAAACTCCTCTGGGGGCGTTGTAACCGAGTTTGCTACGCAAACATCGCAGGGTAGGTAGGACGCAACGAAGTGCGGCCGCAGGGAGGTGCTCCTCCCTCCCATCATTAAGTAACATTATGTCACTTATATAGAGTGTATGTCATAAACGGTGACTTGTCAATACTAAAGTTAAATTTTAGCGACAGAAAGTTGCTTATTGCAAAAATTCTTTCTCTGTGCTATTCTCTTGGTATGGCAGATTATATCCGCGCGCGAAGCGACGAACATAAGGGAGAGAGACTTTCTCAAATAAAAGAGGCAACGGCAGAACTTTTTGCATCATGCCCTTATTCAGAAATTACGCTTACAACGATTGCAGAAAAACTGGGCTGGTCCCGGGCAAATCTTTACAAATATGTTACGACCAAGGAAGAAATCTTTCTGGAAATTGCCGCAGAAAAGATGGCGGCTTATTACGGCTCCCTGCTTTCAGCTTTTCCCCAGGGCAACAATTTTACGACAGAAGTGATTGCCGAGGTTTGGGCTGGAATTGTAAATGCAAATCAGGATTATATGCGCTATGTTTCCTATCTGAATCCTGTAATCGAAACGAATGTTACGGTAGAGAGACTTGCAGTATTCAAAAAGAAATATTATGACCTGGCCTATGCTTTTTGCGACAGACTGTCACAGATGCTTGGAGTCGGTCAGGAAGAAGCCTACAAAATCCAGCTGGACTTACTTTTTTATGCGTCATCAAATGCAGTCTGTTGCTACAAAAATCCCCTGGTTCAGGAAGCCCTTAAGCAGATTAACATTACTGTGCCGCCAATGGATTTTTACAAAGATATGAAAGACTTTTTAAAGATGCGTCTGAGCTGGAAAGAGTAAAAGCCTGTGTCCCATTCTGAAAACTGAGCCAGTCAAAGCGGCTGCGCTATGTAAGTGAAAAGCGATTTGTGCTATTATTTTCGGTATGAAGAATGTTGTGGAAGTCAAAAAAACTTCAAGGCAGATTTTCGGTTTTATTGTTGATGACGAAGGACGTTGCATTCATTACTCTTCTGATCTTGATATAATTGCCAACAGATGCGGAAAGTGCGGTAAATTGTATTCCTGTTATAAATGCCATGATATGGCTGAGCAGCATACATTTGTGCCAGTCCATCCCGACGAAAAGGATAGTGTCATGTGCGGTGTCTGCGGGGCTTTGTATTCTTATAATGACTACAGTCTGCTGACAAAGTGCAAAAAATGTTCGTCTCCTTTTAATCCCCGCTGTGCCCTTCACAAAAGCTGCTATGTCAAAGAAAAATGATGCAGCACAAAGGTGACTGAAAATAGCCCCGCATACGGTTATAGCTTTTTTGAAGTGTCCTTTTATGCCTTTTCTTCTATTCTATACCACTTGTCAAACTTTTCGCAGATTTGATTGAATGATGTCCATTTGTCAAACAGATGTTTGTCGATAAGCCAGCTTTCATGCAAAATGTAAATTCCCAGCGATGTGCCTGCGATTTCATTTATCGCTTTTATGAAGCCGATTTTTACATAGTTCTTAAAAATATAGAACAAGGAGATTGCTTCGAGGATGACCGGGATGTTTCTGTTTGCGTAAATCCGCAGCCTGAATATTCGCATTGGTATGAATATAAAGTGAATTATAGCAGAAATGAGGAAGAGTGTCAGTTGAGGTGCGGTTTTTTGGGGCAATTCAAATATTGGTTATAGGTGTTTTTCTATGAAGGTGTCAATGCATGTAGTTAAATCCTTTTTCAGGTTGTTTGCAAGCTGTTGAATTTCTCTTGAATCTGCCTGATTTGATGATTTCGGATCTTCGAGAAAAAGCTGGTAAGGCAAAATGTTCAGCACATCAACAATTTTCTGAATAACTTCTGTTGAAGGAAAGTTTTTTCCGTTTTCGACAGCATTTAAATAATTCGGGCTCAGTCCTATCTTCTCAGAAAAAGCAAGTTGCGAAAATCCCGCTGTGTTTCGGTAATACCTTAAATTCTTGATAAAAATTTCTTGAACATGAGTCATGCACTAATTATGCCAAAGTCTCTTTGTTTGTTATTCACTTTATCTCAGTTATATAACTTTAATACAGTTGCTTTAAAACTGAAATTCAGTTATCTTAACTGTAATACAGTTATTCACGGAGATAGGATTGGTTCATTACGCCATTCTTTGTGGTTCCGCCCCAGAGAATTTTCGTCAGAAAAAACTTGAAGATTTTCATGATTCTCTTGAGCAGACCGGAGAATATCAGCCGGAGAATATTGTCGTTTTTCCGAACGGCGTGAATGAGCTGTGTTTGGAAATGGTTCTGAATGAGACCTTTGATAAAATTTGCGATGGTGATACTGGAGAAGAAGATATCATAGGTGGACTTCTTCTATATGTATGTACCCGTACGAAAGCAGATTTTGATGCTGAATTGGCGAATTCATATACGCAGGGGGTACAGGTTGTGCGCCTTGGGAATGACGAGCTGCGAAAAGATGTGATTGAGTACTATCAGGGGCTTTGCAAGAAGTGTGACATAGATATGCAAGTTGTGTATGACTGGGACGGAGACTTTGTGAGCCAGGAAAGCTTGGGCTGGGAGAAGGTGGCAAATTGACCAATTCTCAGCGTATTGCAAAAAACACTTTGATGCTTTATTTCCGCCAAATACTAATAATGGCAGTGTCGTTGTACACGGTGCGTGTTGTCCTTGCTACGCTCGGTGCAGAAGCATATGGAACTTATAATGTTGTTGCTGGGATTGTAGCAATGTTTTCTTTTCTTACTTCTATTATTTCAAATGCTGCTCAACGCTATTTTTCTTATGATTTAGGGGCTAGTCAAGAAGAAAAATTAAAGGAAACTTTTACTTCAATTTTCATGATTTTCATAATTATAATTCTTTTTGTACTTGCGATTGCGGAAAGTCTGGGACTATGGTTTATAAATAGCAGACTCGTAGTTTTGGAAGAATTTAAAAAATCGGTTCCGTTTGTTTATCAGTTTTCTTTGCTGTCGTTTATTTTTGTTATGCTTGTTTCTCCTTTTTTGGCATGTATTCTGGCGCACGAGGATATGAAGATTTATGCATGGGTGAGCATTTTTGAAGCTGGTGCGAAACTTCTTTTAGCTTTTTTGCTTTCATTTTTTCATAATAATCGCCTCGTAGCTTACAGTTTTATACTTATGAGTGTTTCTTTTGCGTTATTGGTTGTTTATGTATTCATTTGCTTCAGAAAATATTCTAGCTGCAGGTTCGTGAAGAAAATTAATAAAAACCGCTTGCGAGAAATTTTTTCTTTTATGGGATGGAATCTCTTTGGCTCCTTCTCAGATGTACTAAAAAATCAAGGTGTGAACATTCTTATAAATCAGTTCTTTAATCCTGTTATAAATGCGGCGAGAAGTGTTGCAATGCAGATAAATGCTGCTGTTTCGAGTTTTGCCATTAATTTTTCTTCAGCCTTGAATCCTCAGATTGTAAAGCAGTATGCAGAAAAAAATTATTCCGCTTATTATGAGCTTGTTTGTAGAGGTTCAAAATACACATTTTTACTTATGTGGATTTTTATCCTGCCACTTATAAATTGTATGCCGTTTGCACTTTCTATTTGGCTAAAAGAGGTTCCTTCTAAAACTGTTGTTTTCGTAGACTTAGTACTTATAGAAACTCTTGTTACAAGTATTAGTTATCCATTGATTACAGCTGTGCAGGCAACTGGGTGTGTTAAAAATTATCAAATTGTTCTCGGAATTTTGCTAGCTCTGACATTACCAATTTCTTGGATTTTATTCAAAATTGGTTTTGACGCAGAATGGGTTTTTATAATTGGTATTATCTTGAATTTACTATCAGTATGCATACGATATTTATTCTTGCATAAATTAACAAAACTACCTTTTAATATTTTTTATAAAAGTACTTTATCGCCACTATTTAAGGTAATTGTGTTTCCTGTAATTGTTTTTTTTATATCAAAACTATTTTTTTCAGAATTATATATGTTTCAACTTTGTGGTTCTGTAATCTTATTCGTTTGTGTTGTTTCGTCAATTTATTTTTTAGGCTTTGATTGTAATGAACGAAATAAAGTAAAAATGTGGCTTTTGAGGAAAAAATGAAAATAGGGCTTCTGACATATCACGACACTACAAATTATGGAGCTACTCTTCAATGCTATGCTCTGGCTAAGGCTGTAACAGGTTTGGGCTACGAGTGTGAAGTGATTGATTATCAGTGCGAAATGATTGTGCTTCGTGAACTTCCTCATATTCGTTTGAACGGAACTTTGAGAAACTTTGTTGGTTCTGTTGTGCGTTTTCCAAAAAAGTGGATTAAGCATAACAATTTGCAAAATTTTCTAAGAAAAGACATTTCTCTTTCAAAAAAATACACTCGTAAAAATGTTTCTGATTCCTGCGATAACTATGATTTCTTCCTGGTTGGAAGCGATATTCTCTGGAGTCTTGATATAAACGGTTATGATTACACTTATTTTCTTGATTTTTTGAGAGATGATTCAAAGAAAGTTTCATATGCGACTTCAAGTGGTGAAGCATGGAAAGATTGTGATGTTCCAAAACTTCAAAATTTAATTTCAAAATTCAAAAACATTTCTGTTAGAGAAAGTGAAACTGCGGAATTCCTTTCCCGCTACATAAAGAATGAGATTTTTGTTGTTTGCGATCCGACTATGCTTTTGACTCGCGATTATTGGATTTCGCTTATCAAGAATACAAACAAGAAAAAAGATTATGTTCTTGTTTATTTCCCGACTGAAAAAAGTCTGGCAGATGCAGAACGTTTTGCGTATGAAAGAAATCTAGAAGTAAAAATGCTTCGTGCGAGTTCTCCAATGGAAGAGTTCTTTTCTTCCATTTATAATGCGGCTTGCGTTTTTACAGGTTCATATCACGGCTTGCTGTTTTCGATTTATTTTCATACACCGTTTTTCTATTACAATTTTCAGGATAAGTACCGCATGGAATTTTTGGAAAAGAAATTCCCGATAGAGCAATGTAATGCAACTGAAACATCAGAAATCACTGAAAAAAATATTGACTGGATTGTTATAGATTCTGCTATTGATGAATACAGAAGACAGAGTTTTGAATATCTGGAGGGCTGTTTCAAAAAATGATTTGCCCTGAAAATAAATGCACAGGATGTGGTGCATGCTATTCTGTATGTTCTCAAAACTGTATTTCTATGCAAGCGGATTCTGTAGGAACGATTCGTCCTGCCATAGATGAATCAAAATGTGTCCATTGCAATTTATGTAAATCTGTTTGCCATAATAATAATGAATATAATTTTAAACAGCCTCATAAATCTTATGCGTTCAGGACAACTGATGAAGTGCTGTATAAAAAGGCTGCCAGTGGTGGTGCTGCAACAGAGTTTTATTTGTATGCTTTGAAAAATGATTTTTTCTGCATGGGAACAAAGTTTACAAAGAATGGAGTTTTCTTTGCTCCAATTCTAGTAGAAGATGATTTGAATTGGGCTTGCAGCTCAAAATACTCATTTTCCGATATGTTTACAGAAAATGTTTTCAAATGTTATGAGTCAGCTCTAAAAGATGGAAAAAAAACTCTTTTTGTCGGCTTACCTTGTCAGACAGCAGCATTGAGAAGTTATTTGAAACTGAAGAAGGTTGATTTAGACAGAATTGTATTTGTTGATTTAATCTGTCACGGAACACCAAATTTTGATTATCTGAAACAACATCTTGAAAGCATAGAAACGCGCTTTGCGCGGAAAGTGGAAATCCTTAGTTTTAGGGATAAAACTAAGGATTACCACTTGAAATGCATTTCAAGTGGTAATCCATTCTATGAAAAAAATATGCTTGGTGCAGAGACTTATGGCAATGCTTTTTTGAGCAATCTCATTTTCAGAGAGAATTGCTATAGCTGTAATTTTGCACGTTCGCAGAGACAGTCTGATATTACAATCGGTGATTATGACGGACTTGGAACTCATTTTAAGTATGAGCATAAAAATAATCCTGTTTCCCTTGTTCTTGTGAATACAGAAAAGGGAAGTAAGTTTTTTGGAAAAGTTTTACCTTCCGATTCTGATATTTTCTGCGAAGAGCGTCCGATTGAAGAACCTTTTATGAATGAAATAAATGGTCAGCTTCATCATCCGTCTGTCCCGAATAAAAAGAGAGCAGCCTTTTTGAAATGTTTTGAGAAAACAAAGAATTTTGATTTTTCTGTGAAGAAATCGTTGGGACTTGAATTATATGCCTATTACTACCGATTTGATTACAACAAAAATCGCATAAAGCAGCTGATAAAAAGGTTGATTAGATATGAGGGAAAGAAATGTTAAAGAAAATGCTTAAAAACTCATTTTTATATCCAATTCTTTCTCTTGCTCATCAAAAGATTCTGTCGATTGGAGATAAAGGTTATGTCCTTATGCTTCATCGCATTGCGGAGCATAATCCGAACGGCATTATTGAAAATGAAAATATGAAGATTTCTCCTACATTCTTGGATTCTTTTATTACAGAATGCAAAAAGAAGTATGAGATAATTGCTTCTGACAAAATATGCGAATACATAAAATTTGGAAATAAAAAGAAGTTCATCGTGTTCACAATGGATGATGGATATAAAGACAATTTTACTAACGCACTACCTGTTTTTGAAAAGCATAATGTGCCGTTTACAATTTTTGTTGCAAGCGATTTTCCTAACAAAAAAGCAATTATGTGGTGGTATGGACTTGAAGAACTTTTGCAACAAAATGAAAGAATAGTTCTTAGCAATGGAAAAGAATACTCCTGCAAGAGTTTTGATGAGAAAAACAAGACTTTTTGTGAGCTTCGTTCGGAGATTTTGAAGATTGAGCAGACTCAGCTTCTTTGTGAACTACAAAAAATATTTTCCGCATATCAAACTAATTGGCAAAAATATTGTGATGAGCTTTGTATGACTTGGAGTGATGTTGCAGAACTTGTAAAGAATCCTCTAGTTACAATCGGAGCACACACGGCGCATCATTACAATCTTCATGCCTTGCCTATAGCAAAAGATGTACAAAACGAAATTTCTGAAGGGCTTGCAGAATTCAGAAGACATATTGATTTTGTGCCGAATGTTTTTGCATATCCGTTTGGTTCCCCTAATGAAATTACAGAACGAGAAATAAATGCTGTAAAAAATATGAACTTCGAATACGCATTTATCGGTACTGGCGGCGGAGTAAAAAAGGATTTTGACATATTTGCTATTCCAAGAATTGCTTTGATTGAAAATGGGAGATTGCCGCTATGAAAGAAAAATCTATTTGCTTTGTCCTTCCTGATGGTGCTTTCAAGCCGACTGGTGGAGCAAAAGTTGTTTTTGAATATGCAAAGCGTTTTGATGAGTCTGGCTGGAAGGTTTCGATTGGCTACTGCATTCCTCATGGAAATATTCAGCGCGGCAAGATTTATAATGCTTTCAAGGCTTTATATTATATTTTTTTGTATAAAGTTCTCTGCAAATTTTCTCCAAAAAAATGGTTTTCGCTTTCGAAATCCGTAAAGCATATCGTTTTGCCGCTTAATCCAAAGAAAATATCGAATTCTCTTTTAAAAAATATTGATGTAATTTGTGCCACGGCTTTGGAAACTTCCTTTTATGTAAATGCAATAAATACAAGCTGCAAAAAGTTTTATCTGATTCAAGGTTTTGAAGCGTGGGGCGGAGTAACTGAAGAAGAAGTTTTTGCTTCGTATAAATTGTCGCTTCATAAAATCTGCATAGCTCCATGGCTTCTTGAAAAAGTTCGTAGCACTGGTGAAAATGCAAAGTTGATTCCGAACGGATTTGATTTTACATATTTTTCGCTTTCTGAGCCTGTTGAAAAGCGAAATCCGTGTCATATCTGTCTTTTGAATCATCGTGATGATGACATAAAACGCGTTTCTGATTCGGTAACAGCACTGAAAATAGTGAAGGAACACTTCCCTGATTTATATGTGAATATGTTTGGCATTCCAGAGCGACCTGCGGAGCTACCAGACTGGTTTCATTACTACCAGCAGCCGGACAAGGTAACTCACAACAAGATTTATAATGATTCCTCAATTTTTATTGCCGCGAGTTCAACCGAAGGAATGGCTTTGCCTCCAGCTGAGGCTATGATTTGCGGTTGCGCCTTGATTTGCACGAATATCGGTGGATTTGCGCTCTATGCTAAAGACGGAGAAACGGCTCTGACTTTTGATGTGGGGGATGTGGAAATGTATGCCAAGCATATTTCATATTTGATTTCGCATGATGAAGAAAGAATTCGCCTTGCAAAAGCTGGAAATGAATTTATCAACCAATTTACTTGGAAAAGGGCGTTTGAGTCATTTAACGAATATGTGGAAGAAAAAATTGGGGTGTAAAAATAAATGCTTTTGATTGCAACATATTTTTCTGTATTTATTCTATATGTTCTCAATTTTTTCGATGATGTTTTCTTGACTCCGTTGAGGAAATACAGTTATTGCATAGTGCTGTTTTTTGCATTTCTGTTGTTGGGTTTTACTCAGACTACGATAGATTACGAAGGGTACAGGGCTTATTACGACACTGTTAAAACACTTACCAATTATAATTCTGATATTCTCTTTAATTTTGCTATTATTATTTTTAAGTATTTTTCTTTCTCTTTTGAATTCTTTTATCATAGTGTCGGAATACTGAATTTTATTTTGCTTGTTTTCATAGCTGATTTGTTTTTTACTAAAAGCCGTGAAAAAATAATATTCATTATTTGCTACCTTTCATTTACCTTTCTGCTCAAAGATTTAATTCAGATGCGTAATGCTCTTGCATTGAAGTGGTTCCTGCTGTCAATTTATCTGCATTTTAAGAATAAAAAAATTGCCGGTTTTCTTTTCTATCTGATTTCAGTTTTGACACATAATTCGTTAATAATGTTTTTGCCGGTTTTCTTTGTTTATAAGCGGGTTAGGTTTTCACTGTTGACTTTAATCCTTGTATATTTTGCTTTTTTCTTTGTTTATTTTGGAAATGGGTTTATAAAAACTATTAATTCGCTACCTGTCTTGGGTGGAAGAATCGGAGCTTATCTTGCATTTTCATCTAGGGAATTTGATGCGTTGTCTTTGTTTCATTTTGCACGAATTTGCATTTATCTGCTTTTCTTTTGGTTTTACTTGAAAAATGATACTGATAAAAAAATTAATTTGATTTTAATTTGCGTTGTATATGGATATCTTATAAGGATCTGCCTTATTGATGTTTCAATGCTTTCTGGACGTTTGGCAGAAAATGCTTATGTTTTGGAAGCCTTTTTGCTTGCACACATTCTGCAACAAGAATCTGGAAAGTCAGTGCGCATTTTAAAATACAGTTTTATCCTGCTGTATTGTGCAGTTTATATAAAAATGATTTTTGGAAATCTTGATTTTTTGAATAAATACAAAAATTTGATTTGGTAGGCTGGCATGAAAAAACTTTTTATTATAGTGCTTTATAAAACAGAAATAGAAAAATGTCTCACAGTTAATTCATTTATTGAATGTAATTTGTTTAAAAATACAGATAATTATTTTTGTGTTTGGGACAATAGTCCTGAAGCTCTTTCTGAGCGAGATAGAAATTATGTTGAAAGCCTAGGAAAAAATGTTGTTTATGAATCACATCCTGAAAACACACCTCTTGCAAAAGTTTATAACCTGGTTATTGCAAAATATCCGGATTGTGATTACATCGCTATTTTTGACCAAGACACGGTCTTGCTTGATACAAATTATGAAAATCTAGTTGATTCTGCAATAGAAAATAATCCCCGGATTGATTTGTTTATCCCGAAGATTTATACAAAGTCTGGACTTTTGTACAGTCCTGGAAAATTTATTTTCCCTGGAAAGGCAAGAAAATTGCATGATATAAAAACTGGTAGGGTAAAAGCAAAAAATCTTACAGGCATTACAAGCGGCTTGATTGTCTCTCAGCATTTTATCAGTTCTGAAAACTTTTTATTCAATGAACGGCTTAAACTTTATGGCGTTGATACTGATTTTTTTATAAATTACACAAAGAAAAGAAAATATTTATATATTCTGCCCGTTAAGATTAAACATTCCCTCTCCTTTGAAGATTTCTCAATCCCGCTTGAAGACAGACGAAAACGAGATGAAGAACGTTTGGACTGCCTTTTTCTTATATATAAAAACTTTTATGAAAGACTTTTTTGTCACTTTTTAAAAATGTATTACAGACTAAAATTGAGTTTACAAAATAAAGGAGGTCAGAAATGATTTCTTTATGGCAAAAACTCACTGGCATGACTTTAGATTCCTCCATTACCCGCACTGTTGTTTACAGTTATCTGTTCAGCAAAACTTTCAATATGCTGAGAGGTTTTGCAAAACTCGGCAGATTCAAAGTGTGCGTTGAAAAACATTGCACATTTAAATGCAGACGCCTGATAAAAATAAAACCATGGCTCAATATTCAACGACATGTTTATATTGACGCACTCAGTCGCAAGGGGGTGCAATTTGGCAGTCATGTTTCAATCGGTTGCTTTACTCGAATTGAATGTACAGGCTCGCTTTCTCATTTGGGAGAAGGCTTTATATGTGGCGACCACTGCGGACTTGGAACAAATGCTTTTTATGGTGCTGCAGGCGGAATTACGCTTGGAAACAATGTAATTGTAGGTAACTTTGTTTCATTTCATTCAGAAAACCACAATTTCTCTGATAAAGGAATCCCAATCCGTTTGCAGGGAGTAAATCATAAAGGAATTGTTATTGGGGATAACTGCTGGATTGGAGCTAAAGCGACGATTCTTGACGGGGTACACATTGGAAGCGGTTGTGTAATTGCTGCTGGAGCTGTAGTTACAAAAAGCTTTCCTGATAATGTGGTAATCGGCGGAGTTCCTGCACGGATTATAAAAAATAGGTTTTTGAAGTAGGTAAAAAATCTGAATTGATTTTTCAATTCAGAAATAATTAAGCAGACAAAAGGTTTGCAATGTTCTTTGACATTTTTATTTTTGGATAACATGCTTTGTCAAATTTGCGGCAAAAGAATATTGTTATATTGTCGATTTTGTGGCAATTTTTACTAAAATTATTGTCAAATTCGTGGCATTTTTTATGAAAATGCTATAATATGACTTAGAGAGGTTCAAAAATGCTCAAAAGAAAGTTCTATTATCAGTTGCTGGAATGGAAAAAGACAAAAAAGAATGAATGTCTTTTGGTAAACGGTGCAAGGCAAATTGGAAAAACATTCATAATAGAGCAGTTTGGAAAAGACAATTATGAAAGCTATATTTATCTGAATTTTATCAAAAATCCTGAATTAAAGAATATTTTTGAAGGTTCTCTTGAGTCCAACGAAGTTTTCAAACGGATTTCACTTTATGTTCCAGATTGCAAATTTATTGAAGGAAACACATTAATTTTTATTGACGAAATTCAGATTAGTCCTAAAGCGCGAACTGCCCTTAAATTTCTTGCTTTAGATTCACGATATGATGTTATAGCCTCTGGTTCGCTGTTGGGAATTCATTACAACAAAAGTAAAGAAGATAAAGAAATTGAGAAAGAACTTTCAATTCCAGTCGGCTATGAGCGTGAAGTCTTAATGCACAGTCTTGATTTTGAAGAATTTCTTTGGGCACGAGGAGTCTCTGACAAATCAATTGCAATTTTAAAGGAATATTTTGATAAAAAAGAAAAAGTTCCAGCTGGTACGGAATCAAAGAACTGGACTGACGGGCTGAATGAAAAATATCTTTCGTTGTTACGCGAATATATGGTTGTAGGTGGAATGCCGGAAGTTGTGAATAAGTTTCTGGAGACATCTAATTATCAGGAAGTTCATGCTGCACAGCAAAAAATATTTAAAGCCTATGAGGATGATATTGAGCAGTATGCGAAAAATGTTTAAAAACCGAAAATTAAAGCCTGCTACAATTCAATTCCTCGTCAGCTTGCAAAAGAATACACAAAATTCCAGTACAAGACTGTTGAAAAAAATGGTACGGCAAAGAAATATGATAATTCGCTGGCCTGGCTTGAAGATGCAGGGCTTGTCGTAACGGTAAGAAATGTTTCGCTGCCAATGCTTCCTCTAAAAGCCTATGAACAGCCGGAAAATTTCAAGCTTTACACCACGGATATTGGACTTACAACAAGTATGTTCGGATTTGAAACTCAGGCTGCCCTGATTAAAAAAACGCTGAAAGGGCCTGCAAAAGGGGGTATCTACGAAAATCTGATTTTTGATATGCTGTATAAACGTGGATTTCACTTGAATTATTATAAAAAATCAGATAACAGCCAGGAAATTGAATTCCTTTTTGAAAAAGACGGTGCGGCAATACCCATCGAGGTAAAATCAAAAAAAGGTGAGACAGAATCCCTGAATAATTTTATCACGGATTTTGAACCACCTTATGCCTATAAGCTTATTGACGGCAATGTAGGAGTAAATGAATGTAAAATCACATTACCGCAGTATATGGCGATGTTTATCTAAAAAATAGAAATGTCTTAGAACGTCATAGATTATTGCGTGTTGGAGGCGCAGAATGGCGGAAAAGACAATTCTATTCGTTCATTTGCTCAATAACTTTACGGGTAGTCCGAAAGTTTTGAGAAGTGTTGTCGATTGTGCTCAAAAAGAAGCAGATACAAAACTTTCTCTTTTGACTTCAAAAACAGACGGCTTTCTTTCTTGTTTTGCTGGCAAATCGTGCGATTCCGTGCGTTTTTACGATAACGGCTATCGCTGGACGAATTGCAGACCACTTCTTGTTTTTTTGTTTCTGTTCTCTCAAATAAGAATGTTTTTCTTTGTCCTGTTTCATCGTTTTGATGTGATTTACATAAATACAGTTGTTCCCTTTGGTGCAGCCCTTGCTGCAAAGTTGAGGCGAGAAAAAATAATCTATCATGCCCATGAAGTATATATCAATCCAAATTTTGTGAAACGTCTTTATATAAAAATACTGAAAAAATGTGCTGACCGAATAATTTGTGTTTCAGAATATATGCGCGAAAATTTATCTGACATAAAAGTGCCGTGCGAAGTTATCTACAATCCGATTGAAAAGCACGATTTGCCTAATGATGCTGAGAAATATTTACGAAACAAGTTTAACAAAAAAATCATCTTTATGCCGACCTCTCTAAAAGCCTACAAAGGTGTAAATCAGTTTGTTGAACTTGCTCGAATGTTTACTGATTATCGTTTTAGTCTTTTGTGCAGTGTGACGCTTGAGGAAATGCAATCATATTTTTCTACGGAAAAACTTCCTGAAAATCTTACGCTTATCGGAAAACAGGAAAATTTGTTGGAATTTTACCGCGAAGCGGCAATAACGATGAACTTGTCTTTGCAAGACAAGTTCATCGAAACTTTCGGTCTTACGATTGCCGAAAGTTTCGATACACTTACTCCTGCTATTGCTCCAAATTTTGGAGGTCCAAAAGAAATTGTTTCTGACGGCGAAAACGGTTTTCTTGTGAATCCCTATGATTTAGTTTCTGTTAAGAAAGCTATATGCCTCATTATGCAAGATTTTGAAACATACGAGGAATTTGCAAAAAAATCATATACAGCTATTGATAAATTTGCTCCAGAAGTTTTCAAAAAAAGAATTATTTCTGAAATAAAAGAGGTGTTAAAATGAATATTTTGGTTCATGCTTGTTATATAAATCCTAACAAAGGATCAGAGTTCTCTGTGTCATGGAATTATGTTTTACAGATGTCACAAAATCATCATCTATATGTGCTAGTCGGTTCTACGACTGAAGATTTAGGGGATTATTCTGCATTAAAAAATGTTTCTATTCCCAATGTTGATTTTATTTTTCCTGATACAGGTCGAGCCTTTAAGATTGCGAACTGGTTTTACCATGCTGTTTTGCATTATGCAGGGGCGTGGACTAGATATATTGCGTATAGTTTCTGGAACCGCCACATCTACCGTACTCTCAAATCCAATACCGACCTGCTTTCAAAAATAGGTTTGATTCACTTCCTTTCACCCGTCGGCTGGCACGAAATCGGCTATCTCTACAAGCTGGGGAAACCTTGTATATGGGGACCTGTAGGCGGATTCACCAACTGCAGCAAAGAGTTTTATTCGCATTATGTGATGACAAAAGGTCGTAAAATCGCCTTAAAAAATTTCTCAAATGCCTTTTCTGCACTTACATCTCGGCATGTAAGGCAGGCAATGAAATCCTACGACCTTGTGATTGCCAATACCACAGATACCCTGCGTTTTATTGAGAAGCATTACAAGACAAAACAGCTTGTGTATTTCCCCGAAAACTCCATGAGGATTTGTGAAAGTGAAATAAAAACAGAAAGCATGGTTGAAGAAAAATATGCCGCTCTTTTGAATGGTGGAAGGATTGAATGTATCTGGTGCGGTTCTCTTTTTGATGGAAAAATGCCGGGAATGCTTCTGGATATTGCAGGACAGCTAAGAAATAAAAATCTTATTCACATAAATATCGTAGGTGGCGGATACTTGGAAGCGTATCTTCGTAGCCGCATAGAAAGCGAAGGTCTTTCCGATGTTGTATCACTTTGCGGACAATTGCCTCGCGATGAAGTCCGTTCTCATTTTGCCTCTGCACATCTGCATCTTTTGACGAGCAGTTATGAGGCAAATACCACCGTTATGTTTGAGGCAATGGAAGAGTGTGTCCCCAGTTTTGTATTTGACCATTTCGGTATGGCGGATTTGGTAAAAGATGGAAAAACGGGTCGGAAGATTCCTGTTTCAGATTACGAGACGATGTGCCGCTTGTTTGCTGCCGCACTTGACGAAATCTGCGAGAAACCAGAACTGCTGGGAGAGTGGGCGAAAAATCTGCGTGAGGAGTCAAAGCAATATACTGCTGAAAAGCGGGCTGATTTTTTTGAAAAGTGTTATGCAATGGCTCTGAAAGATAGGGGAGAAAAAAAATAAAAACTAACCTGCCCACTATGGTGCAGTAAAAATAGCTCCCGTCGGTGAGTGACCGACATGTTCTTTGACATTTCTATTTTTGAAGGAAAAGAAAACTTTGTAATAGATTGACCCTGCTTCAAAAAGTGATTATTATACAAATTAGGAATATAATTCCGAATTTGTATAACTTTTGGAGCCTATATGCACATTAAGCGAAGTGCAAAAAAATATCTGACCTATCTTTCTGAGCATTTTCCTGCGGTGGTTCTTACAGGGGCACGGCAAACAGGAAAAAGTACGCTTGTAAAAGAGTTCGCGTCTGAAAAAGGCGGTATTTCGTATGTTACTCTTGATTATCCAGTTTTGCGTAATCTTGCTCGCACAGACCCTGAGCTTTTTTTGCAGCAGTATAAGCCGCCTGTAATCATCGATGAGATTCAATATGCACCGGAGCTTTTGCCCTATATTAAAATCAAAATCGATGAGAATCGCTCGAACGGTATGTATTATCTTACAGGAAGCCAGATGTTCCGACTGATGAAAGATGTGAGCGAGTCGCTTGCAGGGCGTGTGGGAATTATCCAGCTGTATGGATTTAGTCGTGCAGAAATAGTAGAGGTTGAGGAAAATCCTTTTTTGCCATCAAATACTTTGCTGCCGAAAAGCGAAGAAACAATAACCACCATTTTTGATAAAATCTATCGAGGTTCTATGCCTTTGATGGTTGTTGATAAAAATCTTACTCCAGAAGCTTTTTTTGGCGAGTATGTTCAGACATATCTTGAACGCGATATTCGGGAGCTGATTGAAATAAAGAATGAGCGCAAATTTCTACAGTTTTTGTCTTGTGTTGCAGTCCGCACAGGGCAGGAATTGAACCTTTCGGATATTGCAAAGGATGTCGGCATTGATTCAAAAACTGCGGACAGCTGGCTTTCTCTTCTTGTAACATCAGGAATTGTTTTTCTCTTGCAGCCCTATTCTGGAAACACAATAAAGCGTATTGTGAAGCGTCCTAAAATGTATATGATGGACACAGGCTTGGCTTGTTATTTGGGCTTATGGAATAATCCTCGTGCTTTGGAAGTTTCTGCTGTGGCTGGTAATTTCTTTGAAACTTATGTTATTTCTGAAATTGTAAAAACATATACGAATAATGGAATTGATGTGCGAAATCGATTTTCATATTATCGCGACAATAATGGCAAAGAAATTGATTTGATTATAGAGAAAAATAATGTGCTTTATCCTATTGAAATCAAAAAGAGTTCAAATCCTGGAAAAGAAGCATTGAAAAATTTTTCTGTCCTTTCAAGTTTAACTAAGTCGATTGGAAAAGGTTGCGTGATATGCCTGGCTTCTTTCCCTATGCCGATTGATTCTGAAAATATTCAACTTCCAGTTTCTGTGTTGTAGCATATTGCGATAAAAATTTAGTTTCCTCAAAAATAGAAATCTCAAAGAACGCCTTATAAAGTAATTAGGAGGCGTTATGCTAGAAAATAAAAAGAAAATCTACATCATCGGCACAGTGGGCGTTCCTGCGTGTTATGGTGGATTTGAATCTCTCGTGGATAACTTGCTCGACTACACACCCGCCGATGTCGAATACACAGTGTTCTGCACTGCAAAGAAATACGAGAAAAAACTTGAATCCTATAAAGGTGCTCGATTAATCTATCTTGACCGCGATGCGAACGGCAAGGACAGTATCCTCTATGATTACGAGTCGATGAAAATTGCTGTTCGGGAGAAAGCGGACATCATGCTGATTCTGGGAGTTTCGGGGTGCATGTTCCTTCCTCTCATTCGCCGCAAGTTCAAGGGCAAAATCATCACGAACATTGACGGGCTTGAATGGAAACGCGATAAATGGAAGTCTTACGCAAAATGGCTTTTGAAATTCAGTGAAAAGCAGGCCGTGAAGTATTCTGATGTCATAATCGGCGACAACAAGGGAATCACGGATTACGTTCATTCTGAATATGCAAAAATCGTTGCAAAAAAACGTGTTGAGCTGATTGCCTATGGTGGCGATCAGGTTTCGCGCGTGGAAGACGATTCTCTTTATGAAAAGTATCCTTTCTGCCGTGAGCAGTATGCTTGCTCAGTCTGCCGAATTGAGCCGGAAAACAACGTTCATGTGCTTTTGGAAGCATTCGCGAATCTGCCGGAAAACCAGCTTGTGATGGTGGGAAACTGGCAGAAATCTGAATACGGGCGTGGTCTCAAAGAAAAATATTCTGCATTTTCGAATATTCATCTTCTGGAGCCGATTTATGAGCCTCACACAATCAACTGGATTCGCTCAAATTCTTCTATATATATCCACGGACACTCTGCCGGCGGCACAAATCCCAGTCTTGTTGAAGCGATGAATTTCGGGCTTCCGATTCTGGCTTTTGATTGTGTTTACAATCGCGCGACAACGGAAGAAAAGGCCTTGTACTGGAAAGGTGCAGAAGACATCGTGAGGCAGGTTGAAGAGCTTTTTGGCAGAACAATCGGTGAAGATGAAGAAAAAAAACAGATTCCAGAAATCAATCTGCTTTCAAAAATCGCTCAGAACATGTCGGAAGCTGGAAAGAGGTTGTATTCCTGGAAGAAAATTGCCGGACAGTATAATTCCCTTTATTGAGTTGCGTTAGCGCTGTGCAAGGCGGCCTGCCTGCCGCCAGGCGGGCGGAGCCGTTCGCGGCTGGTGAGCGGAGTTGAACCGGGCGCGAATGGAGCGAAAGCGGAACCTGGAACATAGCGACCGACTGATGGTGAGCGAAGGCGAAGCAGCAGTCGGGAACGCCCTGAATCTAAATCTGCTTTTCACCAGGCTCTGTAAGGAAGATTTTCCCTTCTTTTTCTGAAACAAAGCCCTTGACCAGACATCCTTCAAGGACCGTTTGGTTGAAGACTGATTTATCTGAAGATTTAGAGGGTTGTCTTTGAAGAAGCAGGAGAATTTCAGTTTCAGCTTTTGTCGCTCTGTATTCCATAAAAGAAAAGATAACATCCTTGCAATGATTTATCAAGCAGGAATCCCCCCCCCCCGTCACACTCTCTGTCAAAATCAGTCCTCCCCCTCTGTTCAACTCGTACAATTGGGGGAGACTTCCGGCAAAAAATGGTGTATAATCAATAGAAGAGGATTTCAATATGTTGATAGGCAAGACGGTTGTGCTGGGAGTGAGTGGAAGCATTGCGGCGTATAAGATTGCGTCTCTGGCGAGCAGGCTGGTGCAGGCGGGGGCGGATGTTCATGTGCTGATGACAAAGAAT
>ODAI013325941.1_pt1 | contig 18347 bp, 15 predicted proteins | sample 1539321 | NCBI WGS metagenome assembly ODAI01 (sample SAMN02144231, study PRJEB22623) | gut metagenome | biome: sheep rumen | host: Ovis aries | place: New Zealand | reverse complement strand
TGACCATAAAGATTTGCTAGACTACATTGCAAACCGTCTTGTTGAAGTAGAAACAATGGATGGCAAGGAATTCTACGAAATTGTTAAGGGCGAACAGCATTGCAGAGAGCTGGAAGAATCTGCTGTAGAAGCTATTAGCGAAAAGCCGGCTGAAGAGACTTCATCTGATTCTCCATCTGCGGAAGCACCTTCTGCAGAAAATCCGGCTTCCTTATCATAAGTTCAGAGTCTGTCCTTGCCCTGGTTCTTGCCATTGCAAGGAAGACTTTGATACGGTATAATAAACAAAATATGAAAAAGACTTTACTTTTTTCAACATTGCTTTTTATTTCAACAGCCTTTGCCCAGAGCATTACAACTGCCAGTGCATATTTTAAAACTATATCTGAATATTATGGTTCCTTAAAGGATTATGAAGCAGATTTTGAAATTCTTATTGGAAAAACAGAATCTGCCGGAAAGCTTTCATTTAAAGCTCCAGACTTGCTTCGCATGGACTATACAAATCCTCAGGAGCAGGTAATCTGCTTTAATGGCGATACCCTTACAATCTACCTTCCAGATTCTGCGGCTGCACTTCAGCAGCAGGTTTCGCCGGATAATTCTGGCGGAGCTGCCAATCTTTCTACTCCTCAGGGGCTTTCTTTAATGAGCCGCTATTATACGGTTGCTTACGAAAGCAGCCAGAATGCAGAGCCTTTGGACGAAAATTCGGACGAAATGGTTGTAAAATTTATTCTTACAAGAAAAAGTGCCTCGGAGGCCTTCCGATATATAAAAATAGCCGTTACCGAGGCTACAAAATTAATCAGACGAATTGAAGCTGTAACCCCAAAGGGCGAAGTTTTTATTTTTAATTTTTTTGATTATAAGCTGAATCAGGATTTAACGGAGCAGCGCTTTATTTACGAGGCTCCTTCATCCGCAAATAATTACAATAATTTCCTGTTCTCGGAGTAGTATAAATGGAAAGTTATGGAGAACTGCTTCGCAATGCGCGAGAACAAAAAAATCTCGATTTGGAAAAGATAAGCCGGGAAATTTCAATTGAACGCCGCTATCTTGAAGGTCTGGAAAATGAAGATAATGGAGTCTTCCCGGGAGAAGCCTATCTTGCTGGTTTTTTAAGAAACTATGCTAATTATCTGGACTTGGATGCAGAATTCCTTCTAAAACTTTACCGCAACAAACTGATTCAGGAAGCTCCTTTACCTCAGGGCCTCTATGGAAAGCGTCATTCCCGTTTTTTAATTCCGGGAATTATAATTCCTTCCGTTTTACTCTTAGGCTTTGTTATTGTTCTTACAATTCTTCTTTTAACCAAAAAGAAAACAGATATCGATTCTGATGTTGTAGTTTCTAATAACGTTAAAAATAAACAGTACGAACTGACTGATAAAAAATTTACACAAAGAGTTTATAAGGGTGATCAGCTTTTAGTTCCCGGAATTTCAGAAAACAGCCAGATAGTTCTGACTGTTCACGACACTCTTTCTTCCTTCGGTCTTGATACTCCTTCTGGGGTTTATTATGTAGAGCTGGCAGAAGAATCAGAAATTGACCTTACCGGTAATGGCGTATCAGATATGATTGTTTATGTTTCCGATATTTCATCTACAGATGAAAGTCGAGGAGCAGAAATTAGTGTTTTACTGCGCCAGGGTGGTTTTGTAAAAGCTTCAAATTCAAGTATGGATGAAATACCTTTTGCTTCTGAAGTAAAATCTGCTCATCAGCCAAAGGTAATTCATGAAGATAACCGTGCTTATCCATTTACTATAAACGCAAGCTTCCGAGGCTCATGTCTCTTCCGTTCCAAGGTAGACCGAAGCGATTCTGTTGAAGGTTACTTCTCTCGTGGAGAAGTATTTACTGCAACTCCGCAAAACGGAATCCGACTCTGGATTTCAAATAACAACACCGTTAAGTTTACAATCATAGCCGATTCAAAATCTTATGATATTGATATTGGCTCTGCCGGACAGATTTTTGTAGAAGACATTAAGTGGATTAAAGATTCTGACGGTCGTTATAAACTGGTGGTGATCGAACTTGACTAAATTTTTTATTGATCAGCACGGATGTGCTAAAAATCAGACTGATGGAGAGTTAATTGCCGGCTATCTTTCAAAGCTTGGTTATGAGCTTACACAAAATGCCGACGAAGCCTCTTTTATCCTTGTTAATTCCTGCGGTTTTATTGAATCTGCAAAAAAAGAATCTATTGGCGCTGTTTATTCAATTAAAAATAATTATCCAAATGCAAAAATTATTTTAACAGGCTGTCTTGCCCAGCGATATGCAAAAGAGCTTCATGAGTCTATGCCCGAGCTGGATGGAATTTTTGGAAACGGTGACCTTTCAAAAATCGGTGATTTTATGAAGTCTGTAGAAAAAGATGAACATGTTCTGATGACCTTCCCACAGACTGGAGTTTGCAGCGGAGACAGACCGACTCTTTTTAATTATCCCTCTTCTGCTTACGTCAAAATTACCGAGGGCTGTTCAAATCACTGCTCTTTCTGTGCTATTCCTCTTATTCGCGGGGAGCTTAGAAGCCGCCCTATGAATGAAATCCTTAAAGAAGTTCAGTCTCTTGTAGAGGACGGAATTTACGAAATTAATCTTATTGGCCAGGACTTAGCCGCTTACGGCAGCGAAAAAGGCTTTTCTTATAATTCAGAAAATACAGAAAAATCGCCTCTTGCCCTTCTGATGGAAAAGCTTTCTCAAATAAAGGGTAATTTTATAATTCGCCTTCTTTATATTCACCCTGACCATTTTAATCCTGATATTTTGCAGGTGATGAAAAAAGATGACCGCTTCCTTCATTATTTTGATATTCCTTTCCAAAGCGGAGATGATCAGATTATAAAAAAAATGAATAGAAAAGGAAGCCGGGAAATCTATACAAGGCTTGTAGAAACTATTCGTTCTGAGCTTCCGGATTGTGTTATTCGCACAACCTTCCTTACAGGCTTCCCAGGTGAAACTGAAGAAAATGCAGAAAATACAAGAGCTTTTCTTAGTCAAATAAAGCCAAACTGGTCCGGTTGTTTTCCTTATAGCCGGGAAGAAGATACTCCGGCCTATTCTATGAAGGGTAGGGTTCCTGCAAAGCTTGCACAAAAGCGTGCTGCAGAGCTTGAAGAATTACAGGCAAATATAACTGCACAAAAGCTTGAAGACTATGTAGGTAAGGAATTTCCTGTTCTTATAGAAGAAGTTCTTGCTCAGAGTGAAGATTCCGAAGGACTTGCTATTGGGCGCGCCTGGTTTCAGGCACCAGATGTTGACGGAAGTGTTGTAATCAGATTTGACTCAGATGATGAAAAGCAGCTGCTTGCTGTTCAAAGTGGCAATCTGGTAAAAGTTAGGATTTTAGCCAGCACCTCCGTAGACTTAGATGCAAGATTTATTTCTTTAATTCACAAAAACGAAAAAAAAGGTGAGCATAATTTCATTTTTTAGTGTATAATATAACATCAGTGGGTTTTATATATGTATACAATTGGTGTTATTATTCCAACTTTTACTATAGAATACAGCTTTGATATTCTTGCCGGCATTGCAGACTTCTTCCGCGATAAGAATGTTCGTGTCCTTATGGCACAGACTAATTATCATCATAATAAAGAAAGTGCAAACGACTACCAGTATTGGGCTTCAGTTGAATATTTCAAATCTGCAGAAGTAGACGCAATTATTGTTATTACAGGTGTTTATACAGCAACAATGTCTTCAAAAGACGTTACAGAATTTATTGCTCAGTTTTTTCCTAAGCCTGTAATTTCTGTTGCCGTTGAACTTAAATTGGATAAAACCTGCTCTATCCTTATGGACTGCCGTCGCGCCTATAACGATGTTATTAAACATTTAAAGCAAAAGCATGAATGTAAAAGAATTGGTTTTATTTCTGCAAACGAAACCAATTCGGCAGAAGCCATAGACCGTTATAACGCCTTCCTTGAAGCGATGAAGAAAAATCATCTTCAGGTGAACAATGATTTTATTTATCATGGAAAATTTACTGATATTTCAGCCTTCAATGCTCTTGCAGAAAAAATTAAGAAAAAAGAAGATGTAATGTTTGATGCTCTGGTCTGTGCAAACGACCTGATGGCCTGCGGCGCCATGCATTATCTTAAGTCTATTGGAGTTTCAATTCCCCGAGATGTAAAAATTATTGGCTATGATGATTCAATTGCCGCCAGCATTGCAACTCCTCGTCTTTCTACAATTAATCAGGATATTTACAAGCTTGGCGAAAAGGCAGCAGAGGTTGCTTTTGATTCTTTGGAAAATGGCTGGTCAGAAAAAGTAATTTACATTGACGCGGTTCCAAAGTTCCGCCAGTCTTGCGGTTGTGTTGAAATGAATAACACAGAGCATGTCTACAAAAATCTGGATAACAAGCTTATTTCAGACAACAATGAACGTATGGATAATTTTCCTCGTTTTATGAATGAAATATCTGAAAAGAATAACATTATTACCTTGATTGATATAATGCGTGGTTCAAATACTCTTAAACAGATTTTTTACAACCTGCGTTATATAATTCGTCAATGTGATATGAATTCCATCTATATAAACTTTTTCAGGGAAATTAAATTTCTTGAAGCAGATGAAGATATTGACCTTCCTGATGAAATGGAATTATATATGCTGTCTTCAGAAAAAACTGGTGTAGATTTATTTAAGCCGGAGATTTCTTTTAATCCTAAAAAGAAGCTTTTTGCTGCCCGGGGCTCCAAAAAGGTAAGCGGAATATATCTTTTTCAGCCAATTTTTGCCGGCGAAAAGAATTATGGCTTTGTAATTTGCGGAATAAATGGTGTAAAGTTTGCAGACTACAATGTCTATTTGAAAATTTTTGTAAACAGTCTGGCTCGTGCCTTTGATTATACAGGTCAGCTGATAGAAAGACAGAATCTTGCTAACGAGCTTTCAGATTTGACAATTCAATCTAGAACCGATGAACTTACCGGAATTTTAAACAGACGCGGCTTTATGGAAATTGGACAAAGCTGTCTGGATATGATTTTGGAAACCGATGGTTGTGGAGTTGTCTTCTTTGCCGATATGGACGGCTTAAAGAAAATAAACGATTCTTATGGTCATAATATAGGTGATTTAGCAATAAAAACTCAGGCAGAAGTCCTTACTGAAATTTTTGGTAAAGATTCAATTGTTGGACGTCTAAGTGGAGACGAATTTGGTGCCATTATACCCGGTATGCAGCTATCTTCTGTAAAACGAATTCGTTTAAAGCTTGATTTGCTGAATGAAAAAATCTCGGCAAAAAATAAGCTTCCATTTGTAATTTCAACAAGCCTTGGTCATGTGGATTTGCAGAATTCAAGTAAATTAAAGGATTTACTTGCGGTTGCAGATGAATCACTTTATGAAGAAAAGCGCAAGAAGCATGGCGAATTATCTTGATGTATTAAACGAAGAGCAGAGAGCTGCTGTTGTTCACGAAGGCTCTCCTCTTCTTATTTTAGCAGGTGCTGGTTCTGGAAAAACCAGAGTTATTACAACAAAAATTGCATATCTTATCTCTAAGGGAATAGAACCCTGGTCAATTCTGGCAGTTACCTTTACAAAAAAGGCTGCCAATGAAATGAAGGAAAGAGCCGTAGCTCTTGAACAGAGGGCAGAAGATGCCCAGATTCGAACCTTTCACTCCTTTGGATCCTGGTTTTTAAGAAAATATGCAGAAGCAGCCGGAATAAGTCCGTCTTTTACAGTTTATGATGATTCAGATATGGCAACCCTTCTAAAAAAAACTCTTCCATCTCTGTCTCAAAAGGAAGTAAAGGCTGCTGTTCATCAGATTGCTCTTGCTAAAGATTATTGTCTGGGACCTGAAGATGATTTGTCCTTCATAGGCAGTGAATTTGATATCAATGAAATTTATTCTGAATATCAAAAGCGTTTGCGGGCAACTGGAAATGTAGACTTTGGCGATTTAATAATGCTGCCGGTTCTTGTTATGGAAAAAAATCCTGACATTGCAGATTATATTCATAATCGTTTTAAGGTTATAATGGTTGATGAATATCAGGATTCAAACATTGCTCAGTACCGTCTTCTTCAAATGCTTTCCGGTGTAGAAGAGGGCTGTAATACTTATGTTTGCGTAGTTGGTGATGATGACCAGTCTATTTATCACTTCCGTGGCGCAGAAGTAGAAAACATTCTGACCTTCCCGGAAAAATTTCCGGGAACACAGATTATTCGCCTGGAGCGTAATTACCGTTCCACAGCAAAAATCCTCGAAGCTGCAGAAATGGTTGTAAATAAAAATGAAAAACGACTTGGTAAACACCTTATAGCAGATAAGGGGGAGGGAGCTAAGCCTGTTCTAACCTTTTTACCAGATGCCCAGTCCGAGGCAGTTTTTTGCGGAGATCTTATACAAAAAGCAGTTCTTGCTGGAAGCAGCAGCTACCAGGATTGGGCAATTCTTTATCGTACAAACGCTCAGTCCTTAATTTTTGAAAAAGAGTTTCTGCACCGAAAAATTCCTTATGTAATAGTAGGCTCCTTAAAATTCTATGAACGCGAAGAAATAAAGGACGCCCTTGCTTATATTTCGCTTTTCGCAAATCCAATGGATGAAATTTCCTTCCGTCGTGTAATAAACAAACCTTCAAGAGGAATTGGCGAAAAAACTCAGGACAAGCTTTTAGAGTCTGCAATCAGTCTGGATGAGCAAGGTCAGCCTTCCTATAAAAACCTCTTAGAAAGTGCAGAAAACTCCTGCTCCAGTCTTTCTAAAAAGGCTCGCGAAGGCGTAGAAGCTTTTGTAAAGCTTTATCAGACTGTAGCAAGCTATCTTGACGGTTCGGCTCCTCTTTCAAAGTTTATCGAAAAAATAATTTCTGACTCCGGACTTGATGAGTACCACCGCGCTGGAGATGAAATTGAAGGAACCGGACGGGTGCAAAACCTTCAGGAGCTTGTAAATTCAGCGGTTGTTTACGAAGGAAGTATGGAAGGTCTTCTTTCCTTCTTAGATGCAATCAATCTTGACCGAACCATAGATTTGCAGAATGAAGATTCAAGCGATAATGCAGTAACTCTGATTACCTTGCACAATACTAAGGGACTTGAATATAACCGGGTAATTATAACCGGTCTTGAAGAAGGTGTTTTTCCTAGACAGGATAAGGTTGGAGCCGACTTGGAAGAAGAACGCCGTCTTTTTTATGTTGGTATTACCAGAGCGCGGAATGAGCTTTATATCACCTCCAGCGGTAAAAGGCTTATGTATGGCAGCTGGCAGTTTATGAGACCAAGCCCTTTTCTTAGAGAAGCTGCTTCTGCCTTTACAATTCTTGGTCGAAAGCCCTTTGGTTTTGAAGCTCAAAAAACTCGGTCTTCCTCTGCCTTGAATTTTGGAAAATCCGCAGATGCTGTTTTTGCAAGTGCCCCTTCTTCGTCCGGTCTTGAAGAAAAATGGAAAAAGGGAACGAAAGTTTACCACGATGATTATGGTTATGGTATAATTAGTAAGACCAGTTTAAACGGCTCGGAATATGTAATTGAAGTTACTTTTGAAGGCGGCAGCAAAAAGAAATTTCTACCTGCCTATCAGGCTAAAGCCCTTCAAATAATAAAAGATTAAAAGTAGAGGTGTTCTATGAAGCCAAAAATCAGATTTTCAGCTTTGGCTGTAAAGCTTCTTATGGGCTCTGTTCTTTTTGGTATCCTCATGTGTCTTCTAAATAATATCGTCGGCTATGTGGAATTTAAAAAGCAGATGGAAGCCATGTACAGCGATATTACAAGACAGCTGGCTGTTACCGGTTCTTCTTATATCGATGCAGATAATATTCCTTTTTGGCTGGTTAACGGTCCCGATGAACACTGGGGTTCTTCAAATCAAAAGCTTCAGGAGCTTACAGAAACCGGAGAACTGGCTTTTATTTATGTAACCGTCGTTTCTGAAGATTATAAATCTAGAACCTATATTTTTGACACAATAAACGAGCTTGTCAGCAGTGAAGATTATAAAATAATTCCCTTTGGAAAGGTCAGTTCGCTGGAAAACAAAGATGAAGAATACATAGATAATCTTCGCAGAGTGATTGAAAAAGGAGAGTCTTACTCTTCTTTTGTTTACAATAAAAGTGGAGGGCACGTAACAAGTGCTGTTCCCGTAAGAAATTCCCAGGGAAGGGTTGCAGCTATAATGAGTGCTGTAAAACCTATGAAGGAAATCCTCTTCTACCGTAAAAATTACCTTCGTTCATCTATTTGGTCTGCTGTAGTTTTGACCCTGGTCTTTTTAATCATCTATACTTCTTTGCTTTATTTTGGAATTATAAAACCAATCGTATTAATAAATGGCGAAACCCTTCATTTTGCCGAAAATCATGGAGAGCTTTCTGGTCTTCTTAAAAAAATTAAAAATCACGATGAAATTGGAACTCTTGCAAAATCAGTAGAAAAGATGAGTAAAGACATGCTGCGTTATATACAAGATTTAACGCAGGCAACCGCAGAAAAAGAAAGACTGGGTGCTGAATTAGATGTTGCCCGAAAAATTCAGTCAGAAATGCTGCCTCGTGTTTTTCCTCCTTATGCAAATCATCCTGAACTGGAATTATATGCAATAATGGAAAGTGCAAAGGAAGTTGGTGGAGACTTTTACGACTTTTTTATGATAGATGATGACCATTTCTGTCTTTCTGTGGGCGATGTAAGTGGAAAGGGAGTTCCTGCCGCCTTATTTATGGTGATTGCAAAAACTCTTTTAAAGGATGCCGCTAAACACAGCGCTTCACCAGCAGAAATTTTTAACCGGGTAAATGATATTTTATGTGATGGAAATGAAAGCGGCTTGTTTGTAACCTGCTGGCTTGGAATTTTAACTCTTTCTACCGGCGAGCTTAGATTTGCAAATGCAGGACATGCCCAACCGGTTTTCCTGCATAACAAGGAATTTGCTTTTCTTAATACTAAGCCAAATCTTATGCTGGCCGCTATGGAAGGCATTTCCTATAAAACTCATAGTCTGAAGCTTGAAAAAGGAGACCGGCTTTTTGTTTATACAGACGGAGTAACAGAAGCAACAGACAGTAAGAATGAATTATACGGAGAAGACAGGCTGCTGAATATTTTAAAAATGACAATTGGAATGTCTTCAAAAGAAATTCTTTCTTTTATTCGTGATGATATTGAAGGCTTCGTAAATGGAGCCCCTCAATTTGATGATATTACAATGCTCGAAATGGCGGTGAAATGATGAATAAAGAGATGAAAACAATAATGCTTCCTGCCGATGACTCAAATTTAAAAACGGTTAATGATTTTATTCATTCCTTTCTTCCTTCCGACTGTGAAGCTTCTGTTTTGAATCAAATAGATTTGGCGGTTGAAGAAATTTTTGTAAATATTGCTCATTATGCATATGGACAGAAGGGTGGAGAAGCTTCTGTTAGCTGTGGTCTTTCTCAGAAAACTATAACCGTTACCTTTGAAGATTCGGGCATTCCTTTTAATCCTCTGGAAAAAACAGATCCCGACCTCAGTCTTTCTGCAGAAGAAAGAGAAATCGGGGGCTTGGGTATTTTCCTTACAAAAAAATTTATGGACACAATAAGTTATGTTTATGAGGATGGGAAAAATAAGCTTTCTTTTTCAAAGAATTTTTAAGCAGATTTTGCTGCTTACTTATTCTTACTTACTCGAAGGTAAGAATTGCATCCATTCCGGTTGCTTCAAAAACCTGTCTGCAGAATTCTGAAGGAGAACGTAAAATCATTTTGCCGCCTGCGGCAATCATCATTTTTTGTCCTAAAAGAACAACACGAAGACCTGCGCTGGAAATGTATTCTACATTCTGAAGATTCATATAAAGGGTAACTTTTTCTTTTGAAACTTCTTTTACCTTTGTTTCAAGCTGGGGTGCTGTTGTTGTATCGAGTCTTCCCTGAACAATTAATTCAACAACTCCCTGAGATTTATTTACTGTAATATCCATAATTTTATTTTCTCACTATTAGCTTTTATTATCAAGTTTTTTTATATTGCGCTTCCTATTTCTGAACGGCAAACCCTAAAGCCAAGGCTGCTGCTCTTGCCATGTGGGGCACTTCCGCTTCTAAAGAAAACGGTACACTGCTGTGGGTCATCCAACCAGCTGCCACCTCTTTTTACGTGAAGGCTTCCCATTCCAGGGCCATGTGGATTTGTCTGTTCTCCCGAAGGCAGGGCGTTTTCAAAGTAGTCCCAGCACCATTCTGCAACATTTCCGCACATATCATAAAGTCTGAGACTGTTCGAAAGCTTAGTTGCAACATCGTGGGTGGTAATTGCGCTGTTTTCTCCGTACCAGGCAACTTCTGCAATGTTGTCGCTTCCGGCAAACTGATAGGTTCCCGGATTAATTCCGCCTCTGGCGGCAAATTCCCATTCAGCTTCTGTCGGCAGTCTGAAGCCGTTTGCCGCAAAATTGCATTCAATTCTTTTCCAGACAGGGCTGGTTGCTTCAAAGCCGCTTAAATCTGTGTGGTTTCCAATTGAATAGCAGGGGGTAAGCCCATTCATAATGCTAAGCATATTGCAGTAAATTATGGCTTCACACCAGTTTACAGATTCTACAGGTCTGTTTTCTCCCTTCAGTTTCGAAGGATTTTGCCCCATAACATAGGCATACTGCTTTTGTGTTACAGGAACTTCTGCCATGTTAAAGCTTGTAAGAGTAATAAGGCTGTTTGCAGTTCCACTTCCCATTACAAATTGTCCGCCGTGAACTAATATTGTCTTTGGAATATGAGAAACTGAAACCTGAGATTTTTCTTTTGGCTGATTTTGCAGGCTTCCAGCTTTTACAACTCTTACTGGAACGCCACATTGTGAACAGAAACGATCTATTGTAGAAAGTGAATTACCACATTCAGGACAGGAACGGAAAACCTGTATGTCTCCTACAGGAAAACCGCAGTTATAACAGAAATTTGATTGTTCGGGCAGTTCTTTACCGCATTTTATACATTTGGCCATAGCCCTTATATTATAACATAGCTTTTAGTTCCAGTCACGCTGAATGTAAGTTTGTCTTGGGCGGGCTGTTATTTCTACACGCCGGTTTTGTGCACGGCCTTCCTCTGTTTTGTTATCAGCAAGGGGCATAGTGCCTCCAAAGCCCTTGTAGCTGAAAAGCTTTTCATCAATTCCTTCGTTAATTAATGCCTGCATTACCGTTCTGGTTCTTTCAATAGAAAGGTTTAACTGTCCAACCGGCTTTCCCACATCTGCAGTATGACCTTCTATAAGAATTGTATAGCCGTCATTTACCAAAAGACTTTTTAGGTTATAGGCAATAGCTTCTATGCGACCCTTTTCGGAAGGTAATAATTCAGGAGAGTCAGGATAAAATTTAAGATCTACAAAGAATTTAATTCCATCAATTGAATCTGTTACTGTTACATCAGGAACTTTATTTTCGTAAAAATACTGCTTTATGCTGTTATATTTTACATAATAAGACGGCTGTTTTTCCGGAATAGAAATTTTGTAAATCAATCTTTCTTTATCCAAAAGAATTACAACCTTACCCTGTTTTAAAAGCTCAACATTTTGTGGAATGGTAAAAATTTTAAGAGCATCCTTGTGTTTTATAATCGGATCTGTTCTGTTTCTGCCATAAACCTGAGTTGCCTTAATATAAAGCGGGTCGCCACCAATGCGGTCTTCGTAAAGAGTAATATCATCGGAATAATGGTAGGCAACTATATCCTTTTCTTTGATTGCATCAGGATTAACAATATTTCTTTCATAAAAGCTTTCCATATCTTCATCCCAAATGCGGGGAAAAAAGCAGGGAAAAACTTCGCTTTTTACATATTCGCCGTGAACAGGAAGGGCGCCGCGAGCATCTATAATAATGCCGGTGTAGGGGCGGGAAGGCACAATTTCTATCGGCTTTTCGGGATTATAAGCATGAGAATGACGAACAAGCTCTTTTGTAAGATTAATTGTATTTACGGTATTTGTTGTTTTCAGATATTTTAAATCCTGAGAAAAAACATCGGGAGTTTTATAGCCACCCATAATAAAATGATAAATCTGGTCAAGGGTAATCTGATTATCAATTACCATATCTGACAGATTTTTTTCTGAGTCATGAAAAAGAGAGAGAAGGGGACCTTGAATAAGAGGCGGCATTTTTGATTTTATTTGGCGGGATGCAGTTTTTTTGCCGGAGGGCATTTCTAATCCGCTTTTTTTTGTGTCCATTGAAAGTTCTGTTGTAAAGTCTCTTGTAATCCAGTTTATGCTGCTTTCTGCTTCTACAGAAGGTTCTCTTGCAGAAAGACAAAAGGTTGAAAGAGTTATAAATCCTAGAGATAAAAATAATTTAGCGTTCATCACTAGATTTTCGGCCTATTTTGCAGGAATGTAAAGTATTTTCCCTATTTTAAGTATGGCGTTTTCTTCTATATTATTTAATTCGCAGAGGGCTTGTACGCTAACCTTGTAACGTCTGGAAATTGACCAGAGGGAATCTCCTGCTGTAACGGTATATTTGATTGGAAATTCAATCGGTTCAACTTTTTCCAGAGCATCAAGCGCACTCTGCTGCATTCCAAGAGGAAGTCTGATTTCAGAAGCCTTTGTCGGATGGGTCATGCCCAATACATAAGAAGGATTCAGCCTTTTTAAGGTTTTTGTATCCATCCTCATTTCTAAAGCCAGCTGATTTAAGGAATAGGCTTTTTTTACAGTAATGTAATCAAAATTGCCGTTTTTTTCATTTTCTAGAATTTCAAATTCTTCCTTGTGGGAAGGTAAATCTATTCCATAATATTCACTGTTTATGGCAAGGTCGGCAATTGCAATTAGCTTTGGAATGTAATCTGCTGTTTGTGCAGGAAGCAGCTTTTTGTCGGCAAGATACCAGAAATCTATATTGACTCCTTCTGCCAGGGCTTGTGGCTGAGCTTTTTTTATAATTCTGTTTAGAGCACCCATTCCGCAGTTATAGGCGGCAATAGCAAGCAGCCAGTCATTAAAAGCCTTGTAATTATCCTGAAGTTTTTTTAGGGCTGCGTCTGTAGATTTCCAGGGATCAAGTCTTTCGTCTACATAATCGTTCAGAGTTAAAAAAGGCCATACGCTGTTTGCCATAAATTGCCACATTCCTATTGCTCCGGAACGGGACTTTGCATTTGTTTTGTAATTTGATTCAACTACGGGAAGGTATTCCAGAATTTCTGGAACTTCCTCGTCCATTACGGCTTTTCTTACGTAGAGTCTATATTCCATTGCGTTTTCCAGGTAGGAACGCAAGGCTGCTGCCCATTTTGGAGACAGATATTGTTTTCGAAATTTTTCTACATCTGCTCTCTCTAAGATTTCCTGGTTTACGAGGCTTATTTCGTTTCTTACAGCTTTTTTTTCAATTTCTCCAGGGTAAAAATCGGGGTAGGCCTCTGCAAAATATGTAAGATTTGCTGCAAGTCTGGAAAAATCAGCTTCTTCATAAAAGCTTTCTTCCCGGGGGGGGGCTTCCAGAGCGCCATCCTCCAGCGGGCTTTTTTGCAGAGGGCTTTCTTCCAGTGGACTTTCTTCCTGCGGATTAGCCTCCGGCAAAACTGTGTTTTCTTGCAAAATACTGCTTTGCTGCGAGTCACTTATTTCCTGCTGTAAAATAGCTTCTTTTGGAACTTCTTCCTCTTGAGCCACTAAAAATGAAGAGAGTAGAATAAAGCTAAAAAGGCTCAGCAGCTTGCGTTTCATTACAGCTTGTTACCCATGTATATGCCAGCCCATTCCCAATTTCCGTGAATATCAGGGTCTACAGGAAAGTTAACCTTTCTAAAATACAAATACCAGACTGGAATGTAGGTAGACCAGCCCCAGGTTCTTAAGTAGGCTTCATTTGGATTTGAAGCTTCGTCCAGAGTATCGCTTACACGGATTCTGTTTCCCCGCATAAAGCTGCGCATAGAAAATTCTTCCTGAGCATTGGCGTCCATTTCGTCCTGCTTCCAGGACATAGAAAAGAAATTTACCTTTGCCTTATATTTATCCAGAGTACGCCAATCATAATTCCTGATTGCTTTGCGAACTGCCTGCTCCAGAGCCGGCAAACTGTCAAAAGTCCAGTCTTTAGACGAATTGTTAAAATCTACAAAGTGTCGGGCATTTTTATAGGCATCCGGCTCGCCCGGAATTTGAATTGTTGTTGCATCCGGTTGCTGCAGAAATAAAGTATAATTTTTTAGTGCCAGATTCCACTGACTGTCGTTTTCGTATTCTGTAGCCAGATGCAGGTAAAGCTCTGTTTTATTAATATTTTCCGGAAATCTGTTAATCAGCTCGTTAAAATATTTTATTCTGTGGGAAGGAGTTTTACTAATCTGAATAAGATTTTGCAGACACATAAAATGAACCGAGCTTCCCTTGACCAGTAAGTCCTGACACTGCTGTAAAATGCGGTCAAAATAGTATTCTGCAACGGGCTCTGCTCCCATAGAAAGATAAGCATAAGCTGTCATCAAAAGCCAGTAGGAGTTGTAGGTGTCATCAGGGTTTTCTTCAACTCTTTCCGTTAAAAAAAGCACAAGCCCCTGGTAATCTTTGTTTTGAAGATAAGTATTTGCCAGCTGATTTACAATTGAATAGCGTTGTTTTTCATTTAATTCTGAATCTTCCAAAAGAAGTCTAAGCTGCTCAGAAGAATCATCCTTTGTTAATCCTGTTTGAGAAAAGCTTTTTTTGCAGGAAAATGCTGTTAATGTAGAAAGGAGCAGAAGGCTAAACCAAAACTTCTTTAAAATCATATTTTTGAATTTATCATAGTGAAATATTATTGTAAAGATTAATTTTTACTAGTATTATAAATAATAATGAAGAATAAACGTTTTATTTTATATTATATAATTGTCCCTTTGGTTATAATCCTTACTCTGGTAAATGCTGTAATTCTTTTTGTAAATTCCAGCATTACTGCATTAACCTTTTCAAAAGCTTTACTTCTTTGTTTGCAAATAATACTTTCTCTGCTGGCAATCTGTTCAACAGCAATCTTTTATAAAAAGGCCGTTCCTCTTTACATAGGGCTTTTAGGCTCCTGCTGGGGACTTTTAGATTTTATAGTTTATCTTCTTCCTGATTATGGCATTGCTCAGTTCTGGCCATTTTTTGTTATTCTTTCGGGTATTCTTCTTATTATCTCTGGTCTGTATAAATATAAAAAAATGAAATTCGGATACGTAATTCCGTCTTTCACTTTAATTGGAATGGGTGGATGGTATCTGTTGTTTTCTTTCAGGATTACAAAATTATCCTTTCTAACAACGGCTGCCATTTTGGGACCAGCCTTTATGCTGCTGATTGCTATTGTTCTTGTTTTATTCTTCCTGATTCAGCAGAAGCATAAGGAACTGATTATAAAGGACGATGATATCGGAACTTTTGATGATGAGGACATTCCTTTAAACAAATTGGATGACTAACCGGTCTTTGGTAGTAATTTCAAGATTTCTCTTTTTGCTGATTGTAATAGGCTTTTGCAATCCGCTTTATGCCGCAAAGAAAAAAAAGAAGGCGGCTGATGAAGTTGTGTCCTCTGAGGCTGCTTCCGGAGAGACAATAAAGCTTCCTTCTCCCAATAAAAAAACATATTTTTACAAGGTTGATGCAGAAATTCTTGCTGGTGTAGAAAATGGCTCTCCAGAAAGTCTTCGTGCTGCTATGTCTGCATTAAGGAATAATAAAGGCGATTATCTGGAAAACGAAAAGGTTCTTATAAATATTGCAAGCGAGATAATGAAGATTGTCTGGCCATCAGAAAAAATTACCTGGGATACACCTTCTGTTTCTTCCGAAAACATCTATCTTGGTGCAGTTGATATGGCAAAGCGAGGTATTTTTGATTCCAGCACTGGTAATGTAGATTTCCTTTCTATCATTCTTCCTTCCCTTGTATTGCTAAGTCCTATTGTTTCTCAAGATTCCTATGCTCAATGCGAGCTTTCCTTAAAATCAGCACTTTTACTAAGACCAGATTCTGTTTTAGCCCGTTACCTTATGGCTCTTCTTAACGAAAAAAAAGCTGATTATAAAGAAGCCTGCAGATATCTGGATGAGCTTTATAAAGTTTGTCCTGAAGTAGAAGAAATTGCCTTATCTTATGTAAAGCTTTTAAGACAGACGGGCTCTTATGATAAGGCTCTTTCTGTATTAAAGGCTGTAAATGGCGATTCTAATGATATAAGACTATTAAAACAGAATGCCTTTATTGCCTTTGAAAAAAAAGATTATGCTTCCGCAGAGCTATATGTTGCCCGGGTTTTGCAGCAGGCTCCTAACGATTTGGAATTTGTTTTATTCCGAGCAAAAATTCTGGTAGAAAAAAAAGACTATATTCATGCGGTTTCCCTTCTGGATATGTACGCCAGACAAGACACCTCTTCCTTTGACTATTTAATTTTGCGTGCCAGGGTTCAGCTGGACTGGAGTAAAAATACTGCTGCCGCAACTGAAACGGTGGAAAAGGCTCTTGAGCTTTATCCAGATAATACAGAAGCCCTTATGTTTGCGGCCCGCATTTCTTCTTTAACTGATTCTCCTGTTGCAGGAAAATATGCTGATGAGCTTACAGCTAAAATTCTTTCTTCCGATCCCGATAATCTTGAAGCAATGGAATATGCTCTTCGGGGCTTGGTTCAGCGGGAAAACTGGCAGGAAGCCTATTCAATATGTAAAAAGCTGGTTTCTGCAGGAACTATTACTCCAGAGCTGGTTGAAAAATATGTTATAATCTGTATAAAAACCGGAAAAAGTCATGAAGCCTTTGAATATGTTCGTAAAATTTATGATGCTAATCCAAATGATGAAGTAATAATGCAGGCTTATGTTTTGGCCTACTGCGAGGTTGGAAACCGCGATTCTGTCTTAAGATATCTGGACGGTCAGATTAATTCCAGCAGTTCAAAGATGAAAAGTTATCTTTTATATAGAAGAAGCTTCTTACAACTGACAGAAAATAATATACTTTCAGATTTGCGCTCAAGCCTTATTGCTAATCCTCGTAACAGTGATGCTCTTTTCCGTTTATACGAAATTTATTATGATAAAAAAGATTACCGAAAGGCTCAGTACTATCTGCGTCAGGTAGTTGCAATTAATCCAAATGATTCGTCAGTTAAGAAGCTTAACGAAGCGTTGACTAAGTTGATTCAATAAAATAAACTTAGTTCAAAATATTGGTAAATTGACCGCAAAAAAGCGGCATTTCATAGGAGTTAAATATGGCTAGAACACATTATATTGCCGGAAACTGGAAAATGAACACTTCTAAAGCAGAAGCTGTTGCATTGGCAAAAGACTTGGTTGAACAGCTCAAGGGAAAGTCAAACAAGTATATGATTGGAGTTCCTTTCGTTTATCTTGATGCAGTTGCTCAGGTTGTAAAAGGTTCAAACATTATTCTTGCTGCACAGGATGTTGCCGCTACAGATAACGGAGCTCACACTGGTGAAGTTTCAACAGCAATGCTTAAGGATATTGGTTGTCAGTGTGTAATTATTGGTCACTCAGAACGCCGCCACGAAATTGGTGAATCTGATGAATTGATTAACAAAAAGGTTCGCAAGGCTCTTAAAGATGGTCTTGAAGTAGATCTTTGTATTGGTGAACTTTTAAGCGAACGCGAAGCTGGTGAAGCAGAGCAGGTTTGTGCCTTCCAGCTTTCTGCTGACCTGGCAGGTGTTACAGAAGAACAGATGAAGAATGTAACAATTGCTTACGAACCAGTATGGGCTATTGGAACTGGAAAAACTGCAACTCCAGAAGATGCTCAGGCTATCCACAAGTTTATCCGCGGATACATTGCAAAGCTTTACAACCAGAAGGTTGCTGATGAAGTAATCATTCAGTATGGTGGTTCAATGAAAGCAAGCAATGCTCCTGAGCTTCTTGCTCAGCCGGATATTGACGGTGGTTTGATTGGTGGAGCTTCTTTGAAGGCAGAAACTTTCGTTCCTATTTGTGTATTGTAAGATTTTTGGATATTAAAAGGGAACTATAAAATAAAAAAGGGCAGTAGTGGAGCGCCCTTGAAAATCACTTGCAAACCGGGGCGTTCAGCCCATCGGATTGCACCGCGATTTTCTAAGGGCGCGCAACGAATGCCCTTTTTATTTTATGGAAAGGTTATTTCAACATATCCAAAATGCTTTCTTTTGGCTGAACACCTACAGAAGATGTTACAAGCTTTCCATCCTTGAAAACTGCAAGGAAGGGAATGCTCATAACGCCAAACTGCTGTGCCAAATCTGGTTCGTCATCTACATTTACCTTTCCAACCTTGAATTCCGGAT
>ODAI013269291.1_pt1 | contig 18350 bp, 9 predicted proteins | sample 1539321 | NCBI WGS metagenome assembly ODAI01 (sample SAMN02144231, study PRJEB22623) | gut metagenome | biome: sheep rumen | host: Ovis aries | place: New Zealand | reverse complement strand
ATGTTGAGAAGTCGTGTCCTGTCATCTTCGACCGCTATCTCGACGACGACACCATCCGTATGTTCGAGAGCCTGGGCGTGATGAATCGCAAGGAGTTGGCCGCTCGCAATGAGGTGAAATGGGAAACTTACACGAAGAAGATTCAGATTGAGGCTCGTGTGATGGGAGACCTTTCCATGAATCATATCATCCCTGTTGCCACTCATTACCAAAGCCAATTGGCGAAGAATGTGCAGAACATGTACAGCATATTCTCTGCCGATGAGGCCGAAAAACTTACCGCCCGCAACAAGAAAATCATCAAGGAGATTGCTGAGCGCACCCAAGCCATTGAAACGGGCGTGGACGAACTGGTTGACGCACGGAAAGTGGCAAACAAGATTGAGTGCTCGCGCGAGAAAGCCATAGCCTATCACGACACCGTAGCACCGAAGATTGAGGAAATCCGCCAACAGATTGACAAGTTGGAGTTGATTGTGAGCGATGAACTCTGGACGTTGCCGAAATATCGTGAACTGCTGTTCATCAGATAATGAGCTGCTGCTTTCTTTTTGAAGCACTTTGATGCATAGCCCTCGGAGAAGTGGGCGATTGTTAGTGTAAACCTGACCAGATGAGAATTCTGATACGCTTGATGTTGCTGGGGTTGGCCTGTTGGACGTTGGGCGTGGAAGCCCAGCCCCGCTACGACTTCAGCCGATTACAACGTGAACGGCTCGACCGCGGTGTGGTGGCTTTCAAGAAAGACGGGAAGGTCATCATACAGTGGCGCACACTGCGCTCAGATGCTGTGGGCGAGCCTTTTGAAGTCTTACGCAACGGACACTTGCTCACCACCGTTCCATTAACGTCGGGCGGCAATTTCTATCTAGAAGATGCTCCTGAGAGTGACTCTCGCTATGAAGTTCGAGGCGGGGGAATCAACGGACAGTTCTTGCTGAAGGCCGATGCGCCTGACGGATATCTGCGTGTTCCCATCGAAAGGCCTGCCAGTCAGATGAATGAGCGAGGACGTGAAATCACTTTTTCTGCCAACGATGCCAGCGTGGGCGATGTGGATGGCGACGGTCAATATGAGATTTTCCTGAAATGGCAACCGCGTAATGCAGCCGACAATTCGCATGCAGGCGTCACAGGAAACACTTTCATCGACTGCTACAAGCTCGATGGACGCCGGCTGTGGCGTATCGACATGGGGCCTAATATCCGTTCTGGTGCGCACTATACACAGTTCATCGTCTACGATTTCGATGGAGACGGACGGGCTGAAATGATGGTGAAGACCGCTGATGGAACCATTGACGGAATGGGAAATGTCATCGGTGATGCTTCGAAAGATTGGCGAAGTACATTGTCAGATAACACTTACGGGCGCATCATGGATGGTCCGGAATTCCTCACGGTGTTCGACGGTCTCTCTGGCAAGGCGCTCTCTACGGTTCCCTATGTGCCTGACAGGGGAGAACCTGGTTCGTGGGGCGACAACTATGCCAACCGTTCTGAACGCTATTTGGCCGGCGTGGGTTATCTGGACGGTATCCATCCATCAGCCATCTTCTGCCGCGGATACTACACGCGCACCGTCATCGTTGCGTGGAATTGGGATGGTCGTCAGTTGCGGCAGCATTGGGTGTTCGACACCAACTCACCACAATGGAGTGCTTATGCTGGGCAAGGCAACCATAACTTGCGCGTGGCGGATGTAGATGGCGACGGTTGCGATGAAATCACATATGGTGCTATGTGTGTTGACCACAACGGTAAAGGTCTTTACAACACGGGAATGGGACATGGTGACGCTCTTCACCTCACAGCCTTCGACCCTACGACGGACCGGCTGCAGGTGTGGGACTGCCACGAGAATAAACGCGATGGCAGCGACTTTCGCGATGCGGCAACCGGACGGGTAATCTTCCAAGTGCCTTCCTCCATCGATGTGGGACGATGCATGGCTGCCGATATCGACCCCACTAATGTGGGCGTTGAGATGTGGAGCAGCGACTCAAAGGGCATTCGCAACATCAAGGGCGAGGTCGTTGGCGACGCACGGTGGGTATCCACCAATTTCGGTGTTTGGTGGGACGGAGACCTGTTGCGCGAACTACTTGACCGTGAAATGGTGACGAAATACAATTGGAAGACGGGCCGTGCTGATGTACTCAAACGGTTCGACGGACGATTCAACAACGGAACGAAGTCTAATCCCTGCTTGTCAGCAGATATACTCGGCGACTGGCGAGAAGAGGTCATTGTGCGCAATGAAGAGAGTACCGAACTGCGAATCTTTATCACCGACATTCCCACTCCCTATCGCATCAACTGCCTCATGGAGGACATTCCCTACCGCCTAAGTGTGGCAGCCGAGAACGTGGCCTACAACCAGCCTCCCGAAACGGGATTTTATCTGGGACCTGACACAACGGTGGTTCCTTTCTTGAAATAATAACAACGAAACAGTCTTGAACAATAAATTCATCATATCCATACTCATGCTGCTGCTCGCAACTATGCCGGCAGTAGGAAGAGTGTGCCACATATTGCCCAAGCCGCGGCAAGTGAACATCAAAGTCGAAGGTAAATATTTCGCATTGGGCCGTAAGGTGATAGTCAACGACCCATCAGACTGTGCCTTGCTGCGCGAGTTTCTCGAAGATAACGGCTGCGAAATCGCCACGAAGTCGAAAGACCGCATCGATGTGAGCATCGTGGAGACAATAAAAGGTGCCACCGACTATGAACTTGCTGGCTACGAAGACGAAGCCTATCGCATCGATGTGAGCGAGCACCGTGTCCTCATTGAGGCAACGACAAAGACTGGTGTCATCCGAGCTGTGCAGACTTTACAGCAGATGGCCGAGGGATACAGGAGCCGGACAGGACTCGAGTTGGTCGAGATCGTTGACTATCCTGCCTTCAAACTGCGTGGATTCATGCACGATGTGGCGCGGCAATTCATCCCCGTGGACGAGTTGAAGAAACAAATCCGACTGCTCTCGCGTTTCAAGGTGAACACACTTCACCTGCATTTGACCGACAACGTGGCTTGGCGTTTTCAAGTAACGGCCTATCCCCAACTTACCGCTGCGACGAGCATGACACGCGATGCTGGCTGCTACTACACACAGCAGGAATGTCGCGAACTCGAGGAATATGCCTTGAAATACGGCATGAATATCATCCCCGAAATCGACATACCTGGGCACTCTGCTGCGTTTGAACGTGCAATGGGAACCACCATGCAAAGCACACAAGGAATCGCACAACTGAAGACGGCGCTCATCGATGTGGCGACTACCTTCGAACATGCACCTTACATACATATAGGAGCCGATGAAGTGAATATCACCCAGCCTGACTATCTCGGGAAAATCATCGACTGGGTGCATAATCTGGGGCGGAAGGCCGTGGTGTGGACGCCTTCGGGAGGCAACCCTCGGGGTGTGGATATGGCGCAGATGTGGAGTTCGGCCGGGAAACCTGTGTCGGGTGCAGCCAATATTGATTGCCGCTATCTCTATTTGAATCATTTCGATGTGTTTGCCGACTTGGCAGGCATCTACCTCAGCAATATCTATCACCAGCAGGAAGGCTCGCCCGAAATAGTGGGCGCCATCGCTGCCGTGTGGAACGACCATCGGCAGGCTTCGACAGCCGACATCCTCAGAGAGAACAACCTCTATGCCAACGTGGTGGCAATGGCGTCAAGAGCGTGGACGGGTGGGGGAACGGAATACATCGAGACGGGTGGAGCCAGATTGCCTAACGAAGGACCCGAACTGGAGGATTTCAAAGACTGGGAAACCCGTTTTTTGTTCCATAAGTTGAGTTCGTTGCGTGATGAGCCTGTGCCTTATGTTGCACAAAGTCAGGTACGTTGGCTGGTTTGCGGACCTTTCCCCAACGGTGGCGATCCTCAGGCAGCAATGGCTCCCGAGCAGCAAGGTCCGAAAAACGGATATGTTGTTGGCGGCAAACGCTACGAGCCGAAACTGGCAACGGGGGCAACCATCTACCTGCGACATACATGGGGCGACCGCATTCCTGCGTTCTACAAGAACATTGACACGTCGGGTTTCACGGCATATGCTTGGACTTACGTCTATTCGGAAACGGAACAAAAGGTGGGCGCACTCATCGAGCTGCAAAACTACAGCCGTTCGGAAGCCGACCGAGTGCCCGAGTATGTGAAGTGGGATAGAAAAGGCTCGCGCGTCTGGCTGAACGATGTGGAACTGCTGGCACCGCTTTGGAAGAATCATGGCGCCGTCGTTCCACTCGACTCCGTGATGGGCGATGTGAATCTGGCTTCACGCGCGCCCCTCATCGTGCATCTGGAAAAAGGATGGAACAAAGTCTTCTTGAAACTCCCCTATGTCCCCGTGGAAGGCATACGGTTGAACAAATGGATGTTCACGTTTGTCTTTACCGACCTCGAAGGCCGCAAAGCCTTGCCATTGGAGTACGATCCCTATCACTTCTGATTATCAACAGGCCCCATAAGATTTGCCCTATCATCTTTTGCCGTCCTACTTCACCAGTTGGGCGGCTTGTTTTGTTAGGTAGGGCTTGGCCTCGTTGATAGGCAGAACAATCAACGGAGCGCCCATTGACCAAGGGCAAATGCTGTAGTAATAGTATTGTAGATGAATGCCGTCAGGAGTGAGAAAGGTGATAGACGGGAGGGGAAGAAGGTTGTGTTTCTGATATTCCAAGTATTCCTCAATCCCTTTTCTATATTCTTTTCGCTCGTCTTCAGGAGTATCCAGTGGAAGGATATACTTCCATAAAAGCGGTTGCATAGCCTCCTCCACATCGTCCTTGAAAATGTCTGTAATGCGTTTGCCATCTGACTTTCGGATAGTGATGCCGTCCTCGTAACGCTCACCGTGGACACCGCCTTCATAGTCGCCGAAGTAATAGACATAGCTGACATACTTGTCGGTTTCGGCGGCTTTCTCGATGCGGATGTTTACATACCACGTCATCGTGTACGCTTCGCCTTCGTCTTCCATCGACTCAGCAAATTCCCGCTGTTCTTCTCCGTACGTCTTGGCCAGATTCTCGGCCAGTTGGCTGAGAAAAGTCTTGAAGGTTTCCTCATCGCATTTGTTGGAGATGGGGGCTGGAAGTTGGTCAGATTTGTATGTTCCCAGTCGTTCAAAAATATAATCGATGATTGCACTACGCAACGGCTCTTGCACACCGATGGGGAAATCCACCGACACGTTTGAGGTGGCTCCAGGGAATTCCATTTCGTAAGTGATGGTCTTATAGTTGGCTGTGTTGGCTGCCATACAGCCGATGGTGGCGGCAAAAACCAGCAATGCTGCAATAAGCATTTTCTTCATTCGGGATGCGATGGTCATGTGGTTGAATAGTTTTTATGGTGAAATATTTGGGATGAAAACACATGCAAATATAGGAATAATTTCTGAGTCCACACGTTTTTCTTTTGATTTTTTGAATGATAGCGCAGTCGAATTACAATGCCAAACGTATGCTTTAATGATGTAAGAAGCCACCTCTTGCGTTGTCATTAGTATCATATGGTGAAGTAAAATAAATTATTTTGCAATGTAAAATAAATTATTTTACCTCCTAAAATAAATTATTTTCCTCGGTAAAATAAATTATTTTACTAGACCAGAGTGCCCCTTTGACAACATCAAATGCGGCAAATGAAGACGTTAAACGATATCTTTGAACTCGTATAAAGGCAACTGTGCTTGTCTTTGGGTAAAAGAAGAGCCGCCATTGACGTGTCAAAAGCGGCTCCTGATATGGATGTGAGATTGTTTTCTTAGAACTTGTAGACCACGAATGTGCGGGCGGGCACAGAGAAGGTGGCGGTGTTCTTGTTGATGGTAATGTTGTTAGCAGCTTGCTCAACAGGGCGAATGACGTTGGGACGTTGCACGGTGTTGCAAGCCATTGGGTAGTCGCTGTGGAAAGTGGTGAGCTGGATGTTATTGGCTTCGGGCAGAGCCTTCAGGCCTTTGAACGTGATTTGCACATCCTGAGGCTGGTTGCCGATGTTCACGAGTTTCACGATATATTTCTTCGTATTCTTGTCGTAAACGGCCGATGCGCAGAGCCCGTCCTGTCCAGTGACAGCCTTCTTGTTCTCCGTGAGCGACAGCACGTTGGTTCCAACGTTCTGGGCGTAGAGCTGTTGCACGTAGTAGTTGGGTGTGCGCACGGTGCTGAGGTTGTCGAACCAGATGAGGTCGGGACGCCACTGCCATCCTTCCTCGTGGGCGAAGAGAGGTGCGTAGGTGGCCATGTGAACCACGTCGGCGTTGCGCTCGATGCCAGTCATAAGGGCTGCTTCGTAGAGTGCACCCTCAAAGACGTTCTTTCCTTCAGGCACGGGGAGTGCGGGTTGCGTGATGTGGCAGGCATATTCGCCGGCAAACACTTTCGGGCCTTTGCGATCGTAGTTGTCGTAGCGGGTGATGTTCTCGGTGAACCACTTCTGGTCGCGATAGTAGTGCTCGTCTACGAGGTCGGCCTTCAGCCGTCTCATCTGTTCCCATCCGTAGCTGAACTGCTTTCCGCCCTTGTCATCGGGCTCTGGTCCGGAGCTTCCCACAATCTTGATGTTAGGATAACGGGCGCGAATGGCTTTCACGAAATGCTCCAACCGTTCGGGATAGAGAGGTCCCCATTGCTCGTTGCCTACGCCGATGAACTTGAGGTTGAAGGGTGCAGGATGGCCCATGTCGGCACGCAGTTTGCCCCACTTTGTGTCAGTACCACCGTTGCAGAACTCTATGAGGTCGAGGCAGTCGTCGATGTAGGGTTGCAGGTCGCTCACAGCCACATGAACGCGGGCTGCATCACGGTCGTCGTTCTGATATTGGCAGGCAAGACCTACGTTCAGAATGGGCAGAGGTTCGGCTCCGATGTACTCGGAGAGGCAGAACATTTCGTAGAAGCCCATGCCGTAGCTTTGGAAATAGTTGGGGAAAAGACGGTGGGGGAATGTGTAGTTCCAACGGTTCTCATTGAGCGGACGGTTCTCGACTTGGCCTACAGAGTGCTTCCATTGATAGCGTGAAGCGAGGTCAGTGCCCTCGACGATGCAACCGCCAGGGAAGCGGAACACGCCGGGATGAAGGTCCTTGAGGTCTTTCACGAGGTCGGCACGCAGACATCCGTTCCATGCATCGGAGGGGAACAGGCTGATGTGGTCGAGGTCGGCTGCGGCACCACTTTCGAGGTAGATGCGCACGAAGGCTTTGGCGTCGGTGCGCGGAGCATTCAGTTGCTCGGTGTACTTCTTCCAGTTGTCGCCGCTGATGTTGATACTCTTGCGAGTCATCACTTCGTTGTCGCTACCGATGAGTTCAATGCGAATCTTTGCGCTTTGGCCGCCACGTGCACGTGCGTAGACCGAGAAATTGTAGTCGAGTCCTTTCTTGAGTCCGATGCCAAAATAGCCGTGATTCTCTATTCCTGTCTGCTTCTCGCGATGGCCGTCGTCCTTGAGTGTCACATAGTGGGGATTCTGGTCGAAGGCGGGCCTTTCGCTGTTGATGGCAACGTTTCCGAAGATGTTCCATCCTTGCAATCCACCGCTGATGCGCTCTCCGCTGGGTGTGAGATGGAGCGGTGCTTCAAAGGAACGGTTCTCGATGAGTTCGGCATAGAGTCCTCCGTCGGCTCCGAAGTTGATGTCTTCGAAGAAGATGCCATACATGGTGGACTGGATGGGAGCGCCAGGCTTTGTGTTGAGCAGCAATTGGCGTTGGGCGTTGGCAGTTCCTATGGAGGCGATAGCCAAAGCGAAGGATAGGGTGAGTAGTTTTGCTTTTTTCATGTTTGTTATTTGATAGATTGTGAATTTGTTTTTTCGACCAATGTTTGTCAGTGCAAATTTATGATAATTATTCGGAAAGTCAAAAAGCGTTTTGCGAAAAAAACGGACGTGTGACTTTTTGTCCACCTTTTGGGGATTTTTTGTCCACTAATGAAAAAAACTCCCCCAGTTTTTCCCAAGGAAAGGAGATGATGATGGTACCTTTCTTGAGATGAACCGGGGGAGGCATTCTTATTTCCGAGCAAGTGAGCCTACCCGCAATATTTCGTTATTTCTTCACGGGAATGAGCCAGAACTTGAATAGGCGATTCTTGGCATTCACACGGTATTGTGGCAAAGCACGAGCGTCTGGACTCCAGCTGTTGATGCCACCTACACCAGTCTGAACCATATCGAGTGACAATTCGGTGTACTTCGACTTTGGCACTTGCGGTGAGTGACGCTGATGCTTGTCGTTGCCCTCATCGAGGTCGCTGATGTTATAGTGCAGGGCCGATGCCGTGAAGGGTTCGCAGGCCTGGATGTGGAGTCCTGCGCCAGCATTGTTGCGCTGCTCCCACCAGCGGATGTCGGTCTTGGTACCAGTCTCTTGCGGACGGATGTAGGGGAAGAATTGTTCATCAGCTGTTTGTTTGTAGATGCCGATGTTTTGCGAGGTGGCTCGGTCACAGTAGTTCTCAATGGGACCGCGGCCGTAGAACTCGCTGTTGTCCATATTGTAAGGCATATCCAACACGACACCATAGCGGAACATCTCAAGTGTGTTATCGCCTCTGCCACCTCTGCGTGGACCGTTGGCGGCTTGCTGCGCGAGAGCGGCAGCCACTGCTGCGCTGTCGATGTCCATCTTCTCGAAGACATGGATGCTTCCACCCTCGATGATGACGTAGGCCATCGTGAGCTGTGCATGAACGTCAGGCATTTCGTAAACGGCCTTCACGGTGGCAGTGTTCTTCTTCTTGTCATATTCACTGGTGAGCGAGGTGAGTGTCATCGACGGGGTGCGCCAAATGCTGTAGCGGCGTTGCAGCCCGGCTCCCATGTCGTTGTCAGTAGGGGCGCGCCAGAAGTTGGGACGCAGCGTTCCACCTTCACCAAGAAGGTCGTTGCCAAGAACGTTGTATTGGCTCAACAGACCAGTAAGTTTGTTGAACTTGATGCTGAAGTTGGCGTTAGAGACGGTGATGTCTGAGGCTTTCCTGTTGTTGACAAGTTTGATCTTCGACTTTTGTGCAATCGTCTGCTCTTCGAAGTCGCAGCAACCGTGTCCGTATTTCTGGATTTGCAACTGGTTGAAAGCAACGCGCTGCCCGGCCTTCATCAGCGGCTCGTCGGTCTTCAAAACAAAATCGATGTCGAGTAGCACTTCTGCCTTAGGATCTATGTTGTCGAGACGATAGGGGAGAGTGATTTCCTTGGTTTGTTGTGCTTCGATGTGCATCTCGTCGACCACTCCGTTCTGCATGGTCTTTCCGTCAACATTGAGGCGCCACACCAGTCGGTAGTTCTTCAGGCAACGGAAGAAGTTCTCGTTGTAGACCTTGATTTTCCCTTGCTTCAAGTCAACTTCCGATGCCCAGATGCTCTGGTATTGGTGAGCAATCTCATAAGCATGCGGATTCAGCTGACGGTCGGGACCGATGATTCCGTTGCAGTTGAAGTTGTTGTCCGACGGGTCGTAGCGGTTGTAGTCGCCACCATAGGTGTAGTCTATCTTGTTCAACTCGGTGTAGGGGGTAAACTCGTCAATCTTCAAGCTCATCGGCTTCACGGGTTTGCGGTGCAGAGCCTGGTCTACAAAGTCCCAGATGTATCCGCCTTGGAACTTGGGATATTTGCGGATGAGGTCCCAATACTCTTTGAAACCACCACTCGAGTTACCCATCGTGTGGTTATATTCGCACTGGATGAGCGGCTTTTGGTATTTGTCGTCCTTGGCGTAGGCCTCAGAACTCCACGGGGTGTAGTACATCGGGCAGAAGATATCGGTGTTGCGACCATCGCGGCCAGCCTGCTCCCATTGACAGGGACGTGAAGGGTCGGCTTGCTTAATCCAGTCGTAGGCAGCCTCAAAGTTCGGACCGTTCACGGTCTCGTTGCCCAGCGACCATACGATGATGGCGGGATGGTTGAAGTGGGCCATCACGTTGTGCTGGTTGCGCTGCATGATTTGCTTGGCGAAGAGTGGCTTTTTGGCTTCGGCATTAGGACCGTAGCCAAAACCGTGACTCTCTTGGTTGGCTTCAGCAGTCATATAAAGACCGTATTCGTCGCAGAGGTCATACCACACGGGGTCATCGGGATAGTGGCAGGTACGCACAGCGTTGATGTTCAAGCGTTTCATAATCTGAATGTCCTGAATCATACGCTCGCGGCTGACCACATATCCGCCATCGGGATCCATCTCGTGGCGGTCGGCTCCCTTGATGAGTATAGGCTGACCATTCACCAGTAGTTGCGCATTCTTGATTTCCACGCGGCGGAAACCCACCTTTTGGGCGACGACCTCGATGGGTTCGCCCTGCTGCTGTTGGACATTGATAGGTTTCTTTATATTTTTCTCTTTGACGGAAGAAACGGTGGTCGAATAAATCTTTACCATAAGAGTGTAAAGATTCGGAGTCTCGGCTGTCCAGTGTTTCACATTCAAGTCATCTATATAGATACCTCCACCAGATGAGAGATCCCAATAGACTTCTTTTCCGTCAGCATCGAGCAAGGTATACTCAATGACTGCATTTCCTGTCAGTTTGGGTTCTATAAGAAGCGTGCCTTTTTCATAATTGTCGTCGAGCGAGGCGGTAATCTGCAGGTTGTCTATATGATCTTTTTTGTCGCGGCAATAGAGATATGAGTCGCGTGCCACACCCGAGAGACGCCAGAAGTCTTGGTCCTCACACCAAGAACCATCGCACCAGCGGAACACCTGGAAAGCGATGAGGTTTTCTTGTCCGGCTTTCACGAACGGGGTGATGTCAAACTCAGCTGCCACCTTCGCATCTTCAGCATATCCGGCAAACTTGCCATTCACATAGAGGTAGATGCACGAGGTGACACTTCCGAAATGGGCAATTACTTGTCGGCCGTCCCAATCGGCGGGCAACGTGAACGTGCGGCGGTAGGAACCCACGTGGTTGTCTTTTGTGGGCACTGCTGGCGGCTTTTGGTCAAAGTGGCCACGCCACGCAAATCCCGAGTTCACATACTCAGGGTCACCATATCCGTTGAGCTCCCAAATGCCTGGAACGGGCATTGTGCCCCAAGCAGAGTCATCAAGGTCGGGCTTGAAGAAATCAGCAGGGCGCTGGTCGGCATTCTCCACCCACTTGAATTTCCATGTGCCATGCAACGACAAGAAGTTCTTTGATTTTGTCATGTCGCCTTTCAACGCCGTTGCTTCGTTTTCATACGGGAAGAACGTGGTGTGAAGCGGCAGTCGGTTGATGTCGTTCACCTCCATGTCCTGCATTTCGGTCATCGTTGGATCTGGCAAAGCCACGAAGGTCTCAACGGCCTTTTTGGCTTTCACGTTCTTTTTCTTGGCTGCTTGTGTGCCCAGCGTCAAGCATAAAAGTGCAGCCATCAACAGAATTTTCTTCATAGTTCTATATTTTTATTTAATCTTTAATTTTTAATCTTTCTGTAGTATTCGCAAGCTGCCAATAGGAAGGCACCAGTTCCGAAGTTTGTCACCGATTTCTGGTCCACCACCTGTCCAGGGATGGCCTTCTCGCCGATAGGTTGCACATATCCAACCGTGCCGTCGGGTTGTAAGGCGATGGTGGCTAAATAGTTCCAGGCTTTGTCAGCCACAGGTTGATATTTCTTTGCGTCCAGATAACCGTTGTTCACCCCCCACTGCAGACCATAGCAGAACAAGGCTGTTCCGCTGGTTTCCCTACCAGGAGCTTGTTCTGGGTCAAGCATCGAGCGTGTCCAATAGCCTTCCTCCTGCTGACAAGCAGCCACAGCAGCAGCCAAACGTTGATAATAAGCGATAATTTCCTTGCGATGGCGGTAGTTCTTTGGCAAGTCTTTCAGCACTTTAGCAAACGCTGCCAACACCCATCCGTCTCCACGAGCCCAGAAGTCTTTCTTTCCTGCAGCCGTCTTGTGCTTCGGATAAACATACTTCCCATCGCGGAAATAGAGTCCCGTCTCCTTGTCATACATGATGCTGTTGGCATATTGCCAGTTGGCATACATCTTGTCCAGATACTTCTCATCACCTGTCAGCCGATACATCTTCGTCATGACGGGCATCACCATATACAACGCATCGGCCCACCACCAGAAGTCGCTCTCAGCAGCATCGGCCTCAAATCCCATCACCTCGCGGGCACGGGCAGTCTTAAATTCGGCTGGGAATACCGTGTTTATATCCAGATAGGTTTGGAAACAAATCTGCCAATCGCCGAAGAGCACATAATCCATCCCTTCGCCGTATTGCTTGTATTTCCATTTCTTCGAATCCTTCTCTCTCGCGCCTTGCCAAAGATTCTTGTCAGCCCACTCGCGCGAGTAGTTCAGCCATGCTATGTTGCCAAACGTGAAGAATGCCTCCATGTTACCTGTATGATAAACTGCAGGGTCCCAAAACGAGCGCTCTTGACCGTGATTACGCTGCCAACTGTTATTCACTTTGTAAACAATGTCGCGCACTTCCTCAGCCGTCCATTTGCCTTCGGCTTCTCCACCGAAAACAGGAACAGCAACCAATGCCAGCAATATCGCTAATATGCTATTTTTTCTTTTCATCATTTCCATCATTCTCATAGTTCTCATTACTCCCTTTATCACCACTTGTCCTTTGTCTGGATATCGTCTCCCCAACGGTGGTCTTTCGGGAACGGTTTGCCGTTCCAAGCCTTCACTTGGGTCCATTCCTCAGCTGGGCAAGTCCAGAAGTCGTGGTTGGCAGGCAGCCCCAGTGGCATCAGCGAAAGACTCGTCAGATAGAGTGAGCCATTGTTCGTGTACCAGTCTGCAACATCCGGCTGACTTCCGCAAAAGCCTATTGTCAGGAATCCACCATCGTTGTAGTTCTGCTGGTGGTCATACATGCGATGCGTCACCTGCGTCAGCGCAGCACGCACCTGACCGTTCGTTAATTCCTTCGGCAACGTCTGATACCACGCCATCAACGCCAACGGCTGCATGGCTGCCATACGATACGGTATTGAGCGGCCTACTACAGGGAACGTGCCCTCAGGCGAGATGAAACGCTCCAGGATGATAGCCATCTTCTGCGCACGCTTCAACGCGCGGTCGTAGTATTTCTTATAGTCAATACGTGTATTGGCTTTCGCGTCAATCATGTTTTTCAACGTTTCCAGATACATGGCGTGGAATACATAACTCGAATAATAGTCGAAAGCAAACACAGGACCATCGGCATACCAACCATCACCTACATACCATTCCTCCACCTTTCTGATGGTTGTCATCACGCGATAGTCGTCATACTCGCCCAGACCGGCAGCCTTTGCAATGAAACTCTCAATCGTGCTCGAGAAAAGAAACCAGTTGGTGTAGGGCGGCTCTATACGGCGCAGCTTCTTGAACTCTTCAATATAACGACTCTTCGTCACATCGTCCAACGGCACCCAAAGCGCATCATAAGCACGGATAAACGCCTCAGCAATATAGGCGGCGTCAACCAAGTTTTGGCCTGAGACGCCCCAGCAGAGATAATCCGGCGACTGTGGGTCTACTGAGTTCTTGAATGCAGCCAGCGCCCACTCGCGCAGTTGTTTGCGCTGCTTGCCTTCAGCGGTGTCGTCGTCAGGAAGCGACAGCCAGGGGGCAACACCAGCCATCAACCGGCCAAACGTCTCCATATAGACCACCTTGCGGTTTCGGTTGTCGAACGATGGCGAGAACTCTGTCTTCATGTTTTTCTGCAACTCACCCTTCGCCATGTTCTCCAACACGGGTTGGGCCATTCGCCACGCTTGCTCACACCAGTATTCACGGTCGGTCATCACCTTTTCCTGTTTCTTCTTTGCCTGCATCGTTACAGGAAGCAACAGGGCCGTCAATAGTAAAGAAATTCTTAATAAGGCTTTTTTCATGCCAAGTAGTTATTAGTTTGATATAGTTCGCAAAGATAATAATTTATTTTCAGATTATAGATAAATAATGTGGAAAAAAATGGCAGATTCAGGTTATTTGCCTACCAATTATTTGGCGAGCGGTCTCCATTTGTCCTGCCACTTGACAACGGGCGTGCCATCTTTGTCGAACTCAATGGGGAGCCAGATATAGCGGGCATCGATGGGATGGCGAGGGCGCCAGATGTCAGCCATGAAGATTTGCTGTTTTCCCGTGTCAAGGATGTAGGTGCTTTGTCCACCGAAGGTCAGGTCCTTGTTTGGTCCCACGCAAGGGTTAGGGTGTTGTGTCCACGGCCCCATGATGTTTTTGGCCGAGAACATGCGTGCCTCGTTGGGGTCCCATCCTGTGCATCCGCTGGTAATCATCCAGTAGGTGCCTTTACGCTTGAAGATGGCCGGAGCCTCATTGTGCCCAGTGGGGGCGACACGCACATAGCGGCCCGTGTGCGTGGTGTAGTCGTCAGACAACTCGGCAATTTGCAGCGTGAGGTTCTCCTCTGAAGAATAGATGTGGTAAGCTTTTCCGTCATCGTCCACATAGACCGTCATGTCGCGTGACATTTGTCCGCCTTGCAAGTCGCGTTTGACGTAAAGGCCTTCTCCCACCATCTTCAGCCATTCGGGCGTCCAACTCTTGGGCTCGTGGCTCACGTTGAGGGTGTCGAACACAGCCTTGTCCACATTCTCGGGCAGAATACCTGGGTTCACACGTCCAGAGCGAAGGAAACGATAGGGGCCTGTAGGAGTGTCGCTGATGGCCACACCTGCTCGGGCGGCATTGTAGCCCTGCCCTTTCAGCTCGAGGTGGAACCACATGACGTATTTCTTGGTCTTCGCGTTGTAAACCACCTTAGGCCGCTCCAAGACACATCCGCGCTCAATGTCGCTGCCAGCCTCGTTGCTCACCGCCAGCGCTACTCCCTCGTTCTTCCAGTTCATCAAGTCTTTCGATGAATAGCAGGTCACGCCCACAAGTGCATCGCTGGTGGCTTCAGCCTTGTGCTCACCAAACCAATAATAGGTGTCTCCACGCTTTAGGATTCCACCACCGTGGGCGTTGATGTGCCGTCCATCGGTGTCAGGCCACAACCGACCGGGCTCTATGCTTGTGCGCGGTGCGGCTTTCGGAGGCTGATAGTCACCTTCAATCATGCGACCCAACACCAGCTTGTCGCCCGAGAGGTCCACCTCGAACAAGTGCGGCACACGATGGTAGCGCCCTCCCACGTTCTTATGGCTGTGCACCGACATCATCCATTGCCCTTCGAGCGTCTTGAAGAGCATTCCGTGTCCGAAGTTCGGGGGCGTGATGGGCTGTGGCTCCTGTGTCCAAGGACCATCGAGCGTCCCGCTCTGCGAGTAGGCCACACCTTGCGTGTAGACATCATCCACCCAGCTCGTCCAAAGCATGCCGAGCCGTCCGGTTCCCGTCTTGAAGAGGTAGGGGCCATCGGTCACCTTGTTAGGTCCTCTCTTTCCGTCAACGGTCTCGCGGCTCCATGGCGAGTCAAAGGCGCGGAACAGCACTTTAGCCTGGCCTACCGACCCGCTGAGGTCGGGCTTCAGTTCAATCTTCTCGATGGTTCCGTTCCAGTTTTGCAGCCATTCGCCACAGAACACCATATAGGGCTTGCCGTCTGTGTCCACCCAGAAAGTACCGTCGAGCGTGGGTTGTGTGGCTGGCAGATAGGTTGGGTCAGCCATCGGAGTGTAGGGCCCTTCGGGCTTGTCGCTCACAAGGATGTGGCTGGCGCGTCGTGGAATGACGTTGCCACGAACGGTGTCTATTTTTATCTGCTCGTTGGTGAAAGTTGCGAAATAATAGTATTTTCCCTTATAGGGATGCAGTTCGGCAGCCCAGATGGCAGGCCGTTCACCCATCCACGAGTCGGGATTGGTGCGTGCCACCTGATAGGGGCCTGTCCAGCGGTTCAAGTCGTAGCTGGTCCACAGTCGTCCGCCCGTTCCAGTCATGTAATATTGCTGTGTTTCAGGGTCTGCCAGTATACACGGGTCGCTCAGGTTGATGCTGTCGCGATGAACGGTGCGAATCTGCTCTCGCGGCCAGCGCGGCTGTTGCTGCTGTTGGTAAACGCGCACATAGTCAATCTCGTATCGCATAGGCATTGCCTTGTTGTCTATTTCCCCACCGTTGTCGCCCCCGATGGCGAGGTTGAGCAACAGGTATTGCGGCCGTGTGAAGGGATTGATGTGCTGACCGATGCTTCCGTTTACCGTCTCGCTCAGCGGAATGTCGTTCAGCAGTTCGTCATCCAGATAAATCCTGATGTTGCGCGGAGTCCAATCCATCCGCCAGATATGGAACTTGTCGGCCCAAGCGGCATCTTTCTCAGTAAAATGGCTGAAGGGAATGCGTTTGGTGTTCCACACGGCATTGTAGCGCCGGTCGTTGCCCCACGCGGCATTGGCCAGAATGTGGGGGACGCCATTGACGCGATAGAACTCCATCACATCTATTTCACCGCACGACGGCCATTCCATGTCTTTCCCCAGCAGCCAGATGGCGGGCCACGCACCGCTGGCGGTGGGTATCTTGGCACGCACCTCGAGCCGCCCGTAGAGGAAGCTGAAGCTGTTGCGAGTGGTCAGCGAAGCCGAAGTGTAGCCGAGCGTCTTGCGTTGACGGCGCCAGTCGGTGGCACCTTTCTGATAGGTGGGATTCTTGCGCTTGTCGGGTCGTGCCTCGATGATGAGGCTTCCACCCTCTTGGCGGGCATTCTCGCCTTGATACCATTGCGCCTCGTGGTTGCGCACAAAGCCGCGTTCGGGCTCCCATACGGCAGAGTCGGGCAGTCCGTCGGTGTCGAACTCGTCGCTCCAGATGAGCTTCCATCCGCGCTGGGCGTTGATGGTCAGGGCAAAAAGCGACAAAAGGATGCTAAGTCTGAGTCTTTGTTTCATGAGGTTAGTTATGTTGTTTGTCAGGTTTTCCCATTGTTATGGCGGTTTTAAGATATTTTATGATGCAAATATACGAAAAAAACGGAATAAACGGTATATTTGCCCTATAAAATCATACAAACCCAAATAAAATCGAGTTTTCGAAAATGGAAATCCAGATACCGAGACAATTCCCCGACGTGATGAAGGGGAAGAAGATAATGTATGTGCATGGTTTCGGCTCTTCAGCCCAAACCGGTACTGTGCACCGTATGCGTGCGATGTTCCCCAATGCCGAGGTGGTGGCGCGCGACATGCCCGTTCATCCTGCCGAAGCCATCGATTTGTTACACCGCTTGTGCGAAACCGAACGCCCCGACCTCATTATCGGCACGTCGATGGGAGGCATGTACACCGAGCAGCTTTATGGTTTCGACCGCATCCTCATCAACCCCGCTTTCCAGATTGCCGACACGATGCGCGAGCATGGGCTCACGGGCAAGCAGCAGTTTTTCAATACCCGTGAAGACGGCGTTCAGGAGTTCTATGTGGACAAGGCGCTGGTGAAGGAGTATCGCGAAGTGTCAGAGCGGTGTTTCTCAGCCGTCAACGACGACGAACGGCGCCGTGTGTGGGGACTCTTCGGCGATCAGGACACGCTTGTGCACACGTTCGACCTCTTCTGCGAGCACTACACGCAAGCCGCCCATTTCCACGGTGAGCACCGCATGGACGACCGTTCGTTCCTGCATGGTGTGGTGCCCGTGATCCGATGGATTGACGACCGCCAGGAAGGACGCGAGCGCCCAATGGTCTACATCGCTGTAGAGACGCTCATGGACAGTGGCGGCCGCCCTGCCTCGAGCATGTTGAAGGCCGTGGAAATGCTCATCGAGAACTATCAGGTCTACTTTGTCGGACAAGCTCCTACCAACCGCCACGCCTATCTCTCCGACACTCAGACGTGGATAGAGCAGCATGTCTCCACGCCAGCCCACGACCACGTGGTGTTCACCAATCGGCGTGACATGCTTCTGGGCGACTATCTCATCGATGTCTCGCCAGCCAAGGAGTTTATGGGCGCACGCATCGTCTTTGGCAGCGACGAATTCAAGACGTGGGAAGACATCATCGTCTATTTCCAACGGCTGGGAGGACAGTGAAGTTCAGGCGCGGATGATTCATGTTTGTGCCCCAGGTTTTTGATAGCTGCTGGCCTATTGTGCCGGTGTGGGCGGCTCTGGCGGGGCGGGGGAGTGGAGGTTTCTGTTTTTCAATCGCAATGCATTTCCCAATGCACTACAAAGATACAAAAAATTGTTGAAACCACCAAATTCCACCCCCCGCTAGCGTGCAAAAATTTGTTAAGAAAACGGGGGAATTGCACCTTTTTTTTCAACAAGGAACATGCCGAGAAGCTGCAGAAGTTCATCGAAAAAATCCAAGACGATAACCTGTTGAATGACTATAGCGATTAATTGTGACTCATGCAAAACGAGAGGAAAACTTTT